>Ga0310690_10000476_pt1 | contig 85559 bp, 75 predicted proteins | sample AusTroGonzalo_MG_2_FD_207661 | JGI IMG/M metagenome (GOLD analysis project Ga0310690, IMG submission 207661) | Bovine rumen microbial communities from tropical cattle in Woodstock, Queensland, Australia - Gonzalo_04 (v2) (version 2) | ecosystem: Host-associated > Mammals > Digestive system >...
CTTGAAAACAATCATAATCTATCTTCGTCAAACTTTCGGGCAAGTGAACGGTTCTCAAATTGCCGCATCCCCTGAAAGTGTATTTTCCAGTGGCCGTACATCCTTCGGGCAATTCAACGTTTTCCATACTCCAATAAGCAAAGACGGCATCGCCAAAATTGTTTTGATAAAACACCTGATGATTCAAATCCACTTCTGAGAAGCCCGAACATCTGGCAAATGCCTCATTATCTATCGTTTCTAAAGCATCGGGAAAAACAAGTCTGCCCGTAAAACCCGTGCACCCTGAAAAAGCTTCAGAACCAATATATTCTAAAGAATCAGGCAAGTGCAACTCACCCGTCAGACCATTGCAATCGTAAAACGCCAAATAACCTATCTCATTCACTTTATTAGGAATCACAAGCTCGCCAGTGAGACCAGTACAATAGGCGAAACAGCCTCCGCCATTTCCTCCACCAATGATTCTTAACGATTCGGGTAAGACAAGACCCGTCAATCCCGTGCATTCCTCAAAGGCACCTCTTATACCGTTAACAGGCGGAACAGGCGTGCTAAGCTCAACCACTGATTCGGGGATGACCAATGTCCCTGTGAATCCCGTACACAATCCAAACGCGGCGGGACCGATGCTCGTCACCGTACTAGGAATGTTCAGCGTACCCGTCAGTCCCGTACACCCTTCAAAAGTGGAGGAGTAAATTGCGGGAATGCCTTCAGGCAAGACAAGCGACCCGTCAAAGCCATAGCACCATCCGAAAGCACCACCACCCAAATACCTAACCGAGTTGGGGATAACGAGATTCCCAGTGAAACCAGAGCATTCTTTGAAAGCTCTCGTCATAATCGTGTCCACCGTACTCGGAATCACAAGATTTCCCGTGAGTCCACTGCAATTGTAGAAGGCTTCATAACCGATTTTCGTCACCGTATAGATAACGCCTTCATATTCTATTGTTTCGGGGATAACAAGTTCGCCTTGGGCGTTTTCGCCATCAACATGGCCATCAAGGCTCACGCAAGGCGGATTGGTGCTAATAATAGTGTAAAGCAGGTTCCCTGATTGGAAATCATAAGCCAAGGTTTGCATCATGAAGCCAGCCAAAATTGCTAAGGTTAATAATGTCTTTTTCATTGTCGTCTATTTTTGATGTTTTATTTATTCTTCGTGTTTTTCATTGCTTCGATGTAGCTTCGATGTTCGTTCGTCCTATCCATACCATTGGTTCGTAGATGCCATACTATTACCTCCTAAATGCTTCGTAGCTGAGACCTCTATTCTTCGGTTGTTATTCGGTTGTTCTTCGGTTGTTGTTCGGTTGTTGTTCGGTTATTTACCGAAGAACAACCGAACATGAAACGAACTTCATCCGAACAATGTTCGAGCCATCTTGCTTGCATCTACAAAGGAATATGCTGCCAAGTACTTGGGAAGGAGCTGCCAAGTACGAAGCATCTCCTGTCCAACGGTAGGTGAACCTTGAATCATCTCACTATGAATTTACGGGTTTGGTCACCAATGCTAATGAAATACATGCCCTGTGGCAGGTCGGTGACATCAATCTGTTGGGTTTCCTCATGGATAATGCCTGTCGTCAGGGTTTGACCCATCAGGTTGCTGATGCGGTAGGTTTGGTCTGGCAGAGACGCACGGCCGTGCGTCTCTACAGCGAGGATGCTGCTCGTTGGGTTGGGATAGATAGAGAATACACCTTCAACCGTTTCGTCTATACCTTCGTGGTATTGCTCATAAATCTCGTCGCAATCCCTGTCGCCCAATTTGAAAACCAGAACTTGGCTCTTCCAATAGCAACGAATACCATTCACCCCATAGTTTCCACTTCTTTGCATGAGCCTTTCAGGGAAGAAACTGGTCAGATGACCCACGCCACAAACGATAGTACCACTGAACAGGTTGTCTTCGTCGCTCACCGTCAAGGACCTGAATGGAACATCGTAATAAATATACTCACTCACCTCATCGACATGCAAGGTGATGCGCTCTGTACCCACTGTAATCTCCCATTCGTCGCCTTCTTCAGCGTTATAATTATAAAGCACGGTAAATTCCTGCAAATCTTTGTTCCACCAATACAAAACGCCGTTTTCCTCATACACATATTCGCGTGTCACTTCGGTATACTCACTTTTATCATATAAGGTGTTCGTGCGGATGATGATGGTCACATCCTTATGGCTAATGGTAGTGTCAGCAGCACATTCGAGATGTTGGTAGGTGATTGTGCCGTTCTCATTCTGGATCTCGTAGTACCATTCGGAATTCAAGGCCGGGCCTTCTGTCATTTCAATGAAATTGGTGAACTCATTCCAATAGGGCATAGAGATATAATCTCCATAACTTCCATAAGGAATGTATACCGGAATATCCTTGCTGGTATATTGGAAGGTTGTGGCATCCAACTCAGGAGGAACAACACCATAGCAAGTGATGCTTTGCAGATACTCACACCTATAAAAGGATTCCTCGCCCATGTACACGACTGTAGCTGGTATGGAAACGCTTGTCAAATGACTGCGATAAAATGTATTGTCACCAATGGTGTCTATACCTTCGGGAATGACCAAACCACCGTCAAGTGTTCTACAATAGGCAAAAGCCCATTTACCAATATGAGTAACCGTTGGGGGAATCTCAGACTGGGCCAAAACATTTTCACAAAAAGCGTCATCGCCAATATAAGTCAAAGAATCAGGCAACGAGATGTAGTTTATATTGGCAAAATGAAAAGCATAATCATCGATTATCTTGACCGAGTTTGGAATAACAAGAGGTTGAGACTCTTGCGCATAAGCTGCCATATAGAAAGCCAGAGTTCCAATTTTCACCACATCATCAGGAATGATTGTGTTTTTCGTGCCAAGGATCAAAATTTTTGAATCACGTTCAATCAAAGCGTTGTTCTCGGAATAGTAATTGGGGTTGTCTTCGTCAACGTGTATGGATTCCAATCTATAGCCGCAGCACAAACCTTGATAGCCGATGTATGTCACCGATGCTGGAATATCATAGCGCGTGATGCGACGGTTTGCAGCAAAGGTTCTGTCTTCTATTCTTGTAACACCTTGAGGAATCGTGATGGGGCCCGTCATATACTCGAGCCACCAAAACGCACCATATCCCATCGATTCAAGGTTTTGTGGAAGCGTCAGGCTGCCCGTAACGCCAGAGCAGCCATAGAAAGCGACCCTGCCGATGGTACGGATGTTGTCAGGCAGAACCAAGCTGCCAGTAATGCCACTGCAATTATAAAAAGCACTATCCCCAATGGCCACAATATCGTAAGTAGTGCCTTCGTGTTCAACAATTTCGGGGAAAACGACATCTCCTTGTGGACGAGGATAACTTCCCCAGCCGCCACTTGTAGGAGGCACCAGCGCCACTTCATGGGCATCCGCATCGGTAATCTGATAATAGAGCGTTTGTCCTGACGCACAAACTGCCGAGAAGTCGAAGTTGGTCTGTGCAAAGGCACTGAAATGGATGGCAACCAAGGCCGTAATGATTAATGATAGTTTTTTCATCGTTCTAATTATTTAATTGTTACTTATTTGATTTTCTTAATTTAACTACGAATTTCACGAATTTCACGAATCCGAATCGAATGATCATTATTCGTTTTCATTCGTATAATTCATAGTTTCTTTTTATATCGCATTCACAATCTCCTCAAATGTCCGTGTGTCCTCGCCGAGGTCCATCTTCATCTGTTTGATGCGGGTCTTGCGTTTGTAGTAGGAGTCGGTCTGGGTGTCCAAGAGAATGGAAATCACCTGATTGGAGAATCCGTTCTTTGAGAGGCAGCAGATGCGCACGTCCCATTTGCTGAGCCGGGGATAGAGCTCTAGGAGGCGTTGCGAGAAGCCGTCATACACCAAATCGGTGAGGCTGATGAAGTCGGCCCAATCGGCGTCGCTGAGGACGAAGCTCATCGTGTCAGCCGTCACCTGGTCACCGAGCCCTTGCGCTGTGGCGTAAATCTTGTTGCGTCCCATGATTTTGCTGGTCATCAGCAGGTCTTTCTGGGAGAGGGTCTGCCGGTCGCGTCGCAGGTCGTCGTTGGTGCGGATGAGGGTCTCCATATCGCTCACTAACTCGTGGATGCGGTTCTGGTCGCGCTCCACCTGACTCTGGAACTGGGCAACGGCAATCTTGTGGTCGCTCACCTTCTTTCTCACCATCATGGTGATGAAGAGTATCATGATTACCGCAGCGGCGATGATGAGCCAGAGCCTAAGGCTGCGGTTGCGGAGCAGGAGTTCCATCTCGCTCTTCTGGGCCTTCAACTCGTACTCGGCCTTGAGGCGTTGCATGTTCTCGCTGTCGTGTTCCTTCTCCACCTGCAAGAGGCTCTGCGTAAACTGGTCCTGATAGTCGGTAGCCAGCTGGTAGTTGCCTTCGTTGTAGGCGATAGCGTAGAGGGTCTGATAGACGGACATCCTCACCCCTGCCCTCTCGCTGCGCAAGGCTTCGTTGAGATGGGTCTTAGCTGTCTCGTAGTCGTCGGTGTAGTAATACAGCACGCCGAGGGTCATCTGGGCGATGTCGAGGTCGTTGCCCTCCAGTCCGCCTTCCATAGCGCGGGTGACACAATCGATGGCCTTGGGGAAATTGCCCACAGGCAGGTAGTAGTCGCGCCCCATTTCAAGGTAGAGGTCGTTCTGCATCGCCTCATCATTGATTAAGGTAGCGATGCTGAAGGCGGTGTCGTAGTAGCGTTTGGCGTCGGTGTACTGCTCAATCGACTTGGCCACGCGGCCACAGTTGCGCATAGCCGTCATGATTTCAGCCGTGTCGTTCACCGAGCGGAAGCAGGCGATAGCCTCGCGGTGCATCTTGAGGGCGTCCTCGAAGAGACCGTGCTTGTTGTACATCGCTCCGAGGTTGTCTTTCAGCTGGCCTTCGAGGAGGAGGGTCTGTGGGTCTTTCTCGTCCTTATCGAGAAGTTCAAGCGCCTGGAGGAACTTTTCGGCAGCCTCTTCCGAGAGGCGTTGGCTGCGCAGTCCGACACCTTCTTCATATAAGGTATGCGCACGCTCGTAGCGCTTGGCCGAGGTGTCGCAGGCGGTCATCATCGTACCCAGTGCGACGACCAAAAGGATTAAGGATTTTACTCTTTTATTCATAGGCAAGTATTTTTCTGTCGCAAAAATATACAGAAAAAACGCTTGTCAAGAGGTTTTCGGGGGGCCTCCGGATTTTGTCCCTATGATTTTTGGTTGATTTTTTCTAAAGTATTGACTTTCAGAAACGATAAAACTATAGGGACAAAATTTTGTCCCTATGATTTTTCTAATCCGAAGGTCTTTTCCAGCAAAATAATGAACTCTTGGTAGGCCAAAGTATCCGAAAGTTCGGCCAAAGCCTCAGCCAACGAGCGGTAATACCATTCAATGTCCGGCTTCCCGTTGGGCGCATGGAAGCGGCTCCACACTGCCTCGCCCACCTGCCGGTAGTCCCAGGCGATGCCCCGCATGTTGGAGAGTTTGTCGCCCAGTGCCACCACCTTGCTGTCGAATGGGGCTGAAGCCAGTTTGTCCAATTGGGCTTTCTTTTTTTCGCGCCAAGTCAGGTTGCCGGATATGGGGGCCGTCTCGTGCTGGACGAGGGTCGCCACCCTGTCGCCAAACCGCTCGCGGATGTCCTCAAAAGTCACGTCGGTGTCTTCGATGGTATCGTGCAGCATTGCGGCTGCCAACATCTCAGGGTCGTTGGTGAGGGTGGCCACGATGCTGGCGGCCTCCATAGGGTGAAGGATATAAGGGTAACCCTTGCCGCGACGCTCGGTGCCGCTGTGGGCTTCGGTGGCAAACTTTACCGCTTGGTCGAAAAAGTGGGTGTCCAATGGATTGTTCATGGTCAGATCAGATTGATTTTTTTCGCCTGTTCATAGATGGTTTTGGCATGTTTCACGTTGTGTTCGCCCTCGCCGTAAAGGCTGGCCAGCAGACGAATGACACCCGCCTCACCGAATCCTTGCTTGAGGATGGCGACGATACAGATGTTCTGCAAGACCGTCGAATAGGCCATGCTGTCGGAGCCGGAGCCTGCCATTTGGATGAGTGCCAACTGAAACGCGCCTTCCCCGTATGTGTTGCGCAGCCGCTCCAGGTCGCCAATGGTCTTCATGCCCATGCGGCGCAGCACCGGATAGTAGGGCTCGATGCTGTCTTCATACAGCTTGGCTTGGTTGACCCCGACGATTTTCTCGGCCAGACTGAGATAAGGCTTCAGCTTCATGTAGGTGTGGAAGGTATCGCCGTTCAGCGGCACTTCGTTGAAGTTGCCTGTAGCCACAAGGGATTGCACGTTGCGTCGATAGTCGTTGATTTCCTTGCGGATGCGGGTGAACTGCGCATCGGCCAGTTCCAACATTCCCGCCAAGAGGTTCATGTCGCGCTGATATTCTATAGGAATTTCCACGTCGTTCTTATATCCCATGTCGTGATACAGATTGGCCCATGCGTGTTGCAGCAGACTGCGTATCTGCAACTCAAAGCGTATTTGGTTGAGTTCGGGCATATCGGGGTCCTTGCACAATGACTCGGGAATACGGCAGATGTAGTGCAGCGACATATAGCCGAAGCGGTCGGTCTCCAGCATCTTGCGCTTGTCGACGGAGTTTTCCCAGTCGATGTCGAACAGGCTCTCCACATGAGCGGAGATGAGATCCACCTCATTACTATAATAGGTGACGACGCGGACGCCAAAGATATCGGTGATGTCGGCAAGGGAATGGTATTTATAGCCTTTCAGCTCCAGTTTACCCGTCAGGCTTTTCTCCGTCTTGATGCGACCTTCCATTCCGGCAATCAAGATATGGTTTTCGTCCAAGCAGGTCTGGATTTTATCGAGGACGAGACTTCTCATCCGCTCGAATAGGGGCTGCTTCTCGCGGTACTCGTCGAGTATCATTTCATAGTGCAAGTCTTGTTTCATAAGATGACAATGAGGTTGGCATATCCGAAAAAGTCTTGCAAATGTACGAAAACTTACAGAAAACGAACTGTTTCTTGCTTTTTTTCTACCTTTGTCACCGAAAACACAGCAACTATGGAAGCCATCAAAATCAACTTGGACGATTACATCCTCAGTGGCGGAGGCTTCAACGGCGAGAGCTACGACCACAAGACCGACCCCAACGTGATGCTCAAGCTCTATTTTCCCGGGAAGATACAGCAGCCTTTGGACGAGATGCTGATGACCCGCAAGGTGTATGAGCTGGGCATTCCCACGCCTGAGCCTGGCAAGTACGTGGTGACGGAGGACGGGCGTTACGGCATCCTGTTCCGACGCATCATCGGAAAGGTTTCCTATTCACGCGCCTCGGGCGAGCATCCCGAAAAGGTGCCGCAATACGCCGAGGAGTTCGCCCAAATGTGCCTTCAGCTGAACGCCATCCGGGTCGATACTACCCAATTTGAGTACGTGAAAGACCGATACTTCCGCTTGTTGGAGGAAAACCCGTTCTTTACCACAGCCGAAAAGGACCGGCTTGGCAAATTCATCGCCGATGTACCCGATTGCGATAACGCCCTGCACGGCGACCTCCAGTTCTCCAACGCCATCTTCACCGACAGCCAGCGTTATTTCATCGACTTGGGCGATTTCTGCTACGGTTATCCCCTCTTCGATGTCGGCATGATGTATCTCTGCTGCATCCTCGACGATGAGGCCTATATCCGCGAGTATTTCCACATGGACAAGCCAACAGCGGTGCATTTCTGGGAATGTTTTGCACACGCTTACTTTGGCAACGACCGTTCCCTCAAGGACATAGAAGAGGAAATCAGACCTTTTGCAGGACTCAAGACACTCATCGTCGAACGCGACACCCGTTGCCCGATGCCTATGCTCCGAACAGCCTTGGAGGGGATTTTCTGATATGAAAAACCCGAGCAAAGCCCTGTCGCCTTGCCCGGGAAACTAACTCAAAATTCATTCTCTAACAGTATGACAAAAATCTGACTGCAAAATTACGGCGGTGCCATAAAACGCAAAATCCCCAATACTGGGGATTTTTTGCGTCATAGTCATTAGTTATAGTACTACCACTTCAGAATCTTACGGAAGTCGTACTCTTCGGGGTTGGGCAGATAGGCTTTTGCGTCTTCGTAGTCGGCAGGCATGATGTACTGCAAGCCGTCGTTGAAGATAAGCTCAGCCTTCGGGCCGTTCAGGTTAACCAAGCGCGGCTTGATCTTGCCGTTCTCGTCCTCCACATCCTTCAGGTAGAGCGGCACAATCTCGCCCTTCGGGTTAGCAGTGACCATAGCGCCACTCACACCTTGGTCGAAGAGCTTCTTCACACCGTAACCCAACAGCGAGCAGTAGGTCAGGTCGTAGCCGTTAGGCTCGACGCAACGGATACCATAGCCAATCTCGACGGGACGGCTCTTCACGTTGATACCCAAAGCCTTCAGTCTTTGCTGCAGCAGGAGGTTGAAGATATGGGCCTTGCTGACGTTGCCCAGCTCGGGGTGACCGTGTTCGTCGTAGGTGAAAGCCACACCTGACTTCTCAATCTCATCGTCGCTCATGAAGTGGAACACACCCTCGCTGATGATAACCACACCATAATTGACACCCAAGAGCTTGCGCTTCACGATGGAGCTGACCACCAGCTTGATGATGGCATCGAAGGTAACCTCCGTCTTGTTGAACATCTCGGGGATGACCACCATCGGGCAATGGCAGGCTGAAGTCATACCAAAGGCCAGGTGACCGGCCTCACGACCCATAGCGGAAACCACAAACCAGTTGCCGCTGGTGCGGGCATCTTCGTAGATGGTCTGCACCAAATGCACAGCGGCATCCTTGGCGGAGTAGTAACCGAAGGTCGGGCTGCCCTCAGGCAACGGAAGGTCGTTGTCGATAGTCTTGGGCACATGTATGTTCTGGATGTGAACGCCGCAGGTAGCCAGGAACTTGGAGATGCGGTTGGCCGTAGAGGCGGTGTCGTCGCCACCGATAGTAACCAACAGCTTGATGTTGTTCTTCACAAAGAACTCGGTGTTGAACTCCTCGTTCTTGGGTTTGTAGCGGCTCATCTTCAGGGCCGAACCACCTTGTTTCAAGATGGCATCGGCATAGAGGAAGTCCATCTCGACCACATCGGGATTGGGCTTGAAGAGGTTCTTGTAGCCTTCGTTGAGACCGAGAACGCGATAACCGCTCTTGAGGAAAGTTTTGGCAACGGTGCTGATGACCGTGTTGATGCCAGGTGCCGGACCGCCGCCGGCGAGGATTACGATGGATTCTTTCATATTTTGGGATTTAAAGATTTAAAATTTCAGATTTCATGATTTAACTATGAATTTCACGAATTATTATGATTTCCACGAATTGATTTTGCGTTCGACGAAGTTCAAGGAATTCGTTTCATTCGTTTAATTCGTAGTTCCATTTCAATTCAATATCACTCTATTACCAGCTCATCACAGAAGATCCAGGCCTTCTGTCCGGCACCCACGTGCCAGTCGGGGCAGGTGCCGATGGTCTTCGCCACCATCTTCACATAGCGGGCTTCGGTACGCGGACGCACCGCCATCTCCTGGATGACATTATCCTCATCATCATCGATGTCGTTCTTCACCTTACCCACGCTGCGGAAGTTCTTTCCGTCATTGCTGACAAAGAACTCCACCTCACGCGGCATCCAAATCCAAGAATAGGCTTCCTGCAGGAAACTGCCTGCCAATCGGTTGATGCGTTTGGAGGTACCCAGATCGACAGTGGCAATGAGGTCGACACCATAATAGCCCTGCCAGGCTCCTGTGCGGAAGTTATTGGTGCCACGTATGTGGTCGATAAGGGCCTTGAGGCCGCCAGCGGAATATTGCTCGTTGTACATGTTTTCAACCTTCACACTGCGGTTGGCATCAATCAGATAATACTGTGCGTCAATCACCTGACTCCATGATGAGCCGTTCTTCGCAGCGGCACGTACCATAGTGTTCTCTTTTATGACAAGGGGCTTTTCGTAGCGTTGTCCGTTCTCCCTCGGGTCACTGCTGTCCATAGTGTAGTAAATCTCCACGTCCTTGTAGGGGTGGTTCATCTTAATTTCGAGGCTATCAAAGAAGGTGTCTGAGTTGGCGTTGATAGTGGGGACGATGACGATGGGGTCGCCATAGATATGAACCTCGGGGCAGTTCTCAGGCTGGGTGGCCCATTCCGAGTCCGCCTTGTCCGTCATTGTAAACTCAAGCACACCGCCCTCGTAGACCTCGTCAAAAGTGATAAAGCTGCGCTCCAAGGGCTCTCCGTTCAGTTTCACCGACTTCACGTAGCAGTTCTTCTCGTTCAGATTCTTGGCGATGATTTCAAACTGTTTGCCGTTCTCGAAAGTCAAGCGAGTACGCTCGAAGCGGGGCAGACCCAGAACATAGTAGCCCGCAGCAGGCGTTGCGGGATAGAAGCCCATAGCTGAAAACACACCCCAGGCCGACATCTGTCCGCAGTCCTCGTTGCCGGCATAGCCGTCACGACGGTCGGTGTAGAAGTCGTCCATCACCTTCTTCACGTAGTATTGCGTCTTGGTGGGTTTACCCACGAAGTTGTACATATACACGGTGTTGTGGCTCGGCTCGTTGCCGTGGGCATATTGTCCGATGAGACCCGTGATGTCAGGCTGCTGCCGACCTGTCAAATTGGAGGGAGCATTAAAGAGTCCGTCGAGTTTGGCTTCATAGACAATCGGTCCACCCATCAGGTCAATGTGTCCGTTGACATCCTGTGGCACGAAGAAGCCGTACTGGTAGGAGTTAGCCTCCGTCAGCGTGAAGTTGACCTGAGCGGCATCGAAGGGTTGCATCCAGCCACCGTTGCGGCGACCTTGGAAGAACTGGTTCTTGGGGTTGAAAATGTTCTTGTAGCTTTGGGCGCGAGTGTAAAACTCCTTGGCGATGTCCAACTTGCCCATATCCTCAGCCATGCGGGCCACACACCAGTCGTCGTAGGCATATTCAAGGGTCTTGGAGACCGCTTCGCCTTCCGCCTCAATCGGGATATAGCCGTATTGCATATAGGCACCCATCCCACGGAAATCCATCCTGGAGGAATTGACCATAGCCTCCAAAGCCTTCTCGGTGTCGAAGTCGCGTATGCCTGCAAAGTAGGCATCGGCGATGACGGGGATAGCGTGATTGCCAATCATGCAGTAGGTCTCGTTGGCAGCCAGCTCCCAGATGGGCAGCAGGTGGTGGGGATTGGTCTCGTACTTATTAATAAAGGTGTTGATGAAATCGAGGGTGCGCTCGCGCTGCATCAGGCTGAACAAGGGGTGCAGGCTGCGGAAGGTGTCCCACAGCGAGAAGACCGTATAGACGGGACGCTTGGACTTATAGACCTGCAGGTCGTGGGCGCGATAGCGTCCGTCAGCATCGCTGTAGAGGTTGGGTGCAATCATGCAGTGATAGAGAGCCGAATAGAACACCGTTTTATGCGACTCATTGGGATCACTCACTTCGTAGCGTTTCAGTTCCTTGTTCCATTTGTCGTATGCCTTTTGGCAAAGAGCATCGAAATCAAAATCGTTCTCGGCAAGTTCGGCTTTCAGGTTGTTCTTTGCGCCTTCCACGTCGACAGCGGAAATAGCGATACGCATAACGATTTGTTCGCCTTCTTCAGTATCGAAGTCAAAAGCGGCCTTCAGCTTGTTGCTTTCAACGTATGCCTCTTCCACACGCTCACCCTCATTAAACAAGGCGCAGCTCTTGAACGGCTTTGAGAACTCGGCATAGAAATAGAGGTATTGCTCGTTGGCCCAGTCACGGGTCTTGCGGAAACCGCTGATGGCCGTCTTACTCTCCACCTTGAGGTTAGCCTCATACACAAACTCATCGTTCACGCCTTCCACCATATCAAGAAAGATATGGGCATTGTCACTCTGTGGGAAAGTGCAGCGCATCATACCCACACGGTCGCCCGTGGTGAGTTCCACCTTAGTATCATAATCGTCCAACAGCACTGCATAATAGCCTGCCTTTGCATCTTCGTTCTCGTGTTGGAAGGCCGAGCGGTAGCCCGTAGAGGTGGTGTCTTCCAAGCCTTTGTCAAGCAACACTTCTCCTACGATGGGCATAAACCTGAAATCGCCATAGTCAGAGCAACCCGTGCCGCTGAGGTGGGTGGTGCTGAAGCCGAGGATGGTGTTGTCGGAAGTGTGGTAACCCGAGCAACCATCCCAGTCGTTCATGCGGGTATCAGGGCTGAACTGCACCATGCCGAAGGGTACCGTAGCACCCGGGAATGTGTGTCCGTGACCGCCTGTCCCGATAAAGGGGTCAACGTATTGGGCCGCGTCAGTGACGTAATCGGCCTTGGGTTGCGTGTTACAGGCTGCCAAAGCCAATAACAATAAAGGTAAGAACAGTTTTTTCATATCGATGGATTTAATTTTGACGCGGTAAAAGTAGGGAATAATCTGGTTTGTGGCACAACATTTGCAAGAAAAAAAACCGAAAATTCTCCGCATAAGAAAAAATTATCTATTTTTGCAGGCGAGAACATAACTAATAATCGTAATTAACCAACTTAAAAACACACGAAAATGAAAAAGGTACTTTTACTTTCATTAAGCCTTGCCTTAGGCTTCGGTGCTTTTGCACAAGACCGTGTTGCAAAGAGTGACATTCAGTCATTCAAAGTCAATGCTAAGAAGGTAGCTGTGGGTAACGAGACTATCAATCCTTCAGCAGCCAATTTTGCTCCTCAAACCGCCAAGAGCGTTGTCGTCAACAGATGGCAAGACATGGAGTATGCCGAGACGATGTTCACCACCTACGACCTCCAGTCGAACAGCTGGTGCTCCAACCGTATGTATCAAGTGCCCGATGGTAGTGTCGGTATCGTTGCCACTTTCTCACACGAGGACAACCAGTCGGCTTCTGACCGTGGTACGGGCTACAACTTCTACAATGCCACTGAAGAGGCATGGGGCGAAGAACCTGAAGAGCGCGTCGAAAGCATGAGAACCGGTTGGCCGACCATCGCTCAATGGGGCGAATCCGGTGAAATCATGATTTCTCATTCACCCTGCCGCTGCTGGACCAGAGAAAAAGCTGGTGAAGGCGAATGGCAGTACATGGGCGAACTCCCCTACGTTCCGGAAGGCTATCCCTACTCGGGTGAGAACATCTCCTGGCCCAGAGTTGCCACTTCCGGTGCCAACCACAACATCATCCATGTGATTGGTGACATCCAGCACTCAGTATCGAGCGACGAGGTACACCACCATCAGGCTTACCTCCGTTCGGAAGACGCCGTGAACTGGACCATCAGTTACTCACCCCTCGCCCAAGACGGCGAAGAGGCTGACCACTATTCCGCTGATGCCTATAACATCTCCGCCAACGGTCACACTGTGGCTATGATTTACTCCGATGACCTCCAGAGCCACGTTGTCATGTACAAATCCACCGACGATGGTCTGACCTGGAACAGAACCATCGTGTGGGAGAACCCCTACTACGGCTGCGACTGGGAGACCGATGAATGCTCCGTCTTCACCGACACCCTGTTTGGTCCTTCAAACGTGGCTATCGCCGTCGACAACAACGGTGTCGCCCACGTGGCCATGAACACCTATGAGTACATCCACGATGAAATCGGTAGCACCTACACCACTTACAGAGGCAGAGCCGTTGACGGTATCTACTACTGGAACGACACCCAAGAGGCTCCCATCCAATCGCCCGACGGCAACCCGCACCACGCCCTGAGACTGTGGTGGCCTTCCGGTGACGGTTATGTCCACATGGAAGCCGACTCCACCAAATGGGCTGGTTTCCTCCCCATGTTCGAGGATGAAAACGGTAACTTGATTGAATACGACAACGACAAGTTCTACATCGAAAACGACTACTTCTACAAATTCCGCAGCGGCCAGTCCGGTATGCCTGCCATGTCTATCGACCCCTATGGCAACATCGCCCTGGCTTACTCCTGCCCCAACACCAAACGTGGTGATAACGAGTTGAACAAGTACTACAGAAGCATCTTTGTCAGCTATTACAATGCTGACGAGGGTTACTGGCACCAAGTGGTCGACGAACTCATCGACGACTTCATGTATCAGTATTCAGAGTTCATCTTCACCATCTCCGTGGACAACACGGTCAACCCGGGCGAATTCTGGTTTGGCTTCCAAGAAGATATGACGCAAGGTTTGTACTGGGGCAGCAACGCCACCCAGTCTGACGCCACTGAAAACCACATCATGGCTGTCAAGATCATTGCCGATCCCGAATTTGTGAGCGTTCCCGAGAACCACGATGCCATCAACCCGATGACCGCCGTTCGCGTCTATCCTAACCCTGCCACCGACGTGCTCAACATCGAGGTGAACGCCTCGCAGAGCAGCGAAATGAGCATCAACGTGTTCAACATCATGGGCCAGAAGGTTCAGGAGCAGAACGTCAACATCAATGCCGGCATCAACACGCGCAGCATCAACACGGCTGAGCTTGCCAGCGGCATCTACTTCGTGACCGTCAAGGCTAACGGCTTTGAGAATACCATGAAGTTCATCGTCAAATAAGGATTTTTTTGATAAACGCTAATAGCAGTTTACTGCGAAAAGGAGGTCTTCGGGCCTCCTTTTTTTGTACTTTTTTTTTCCGAAAATGTTTCGATTTAATGAAAAAGTACTATCTTTGCCCCAATTTCTCTTAAATTACAATCTCAAACAAACCACTAATTATTAACTAAACTCATTCAAAATGAAAAAGTTATTTACTTTAGCACTCGCTCTGATGGTAACCTTCGCCGGTTTCTCGCAAGTGAAGAGTGCCATGAACAAAGACGCTATGCGCAAAGTGGCCACCATGCAGAAGGTGGACAGAATGGAGATCATGAACCCCAACGCCAATGCCCAGAGCCAATCCAACATGGTTCGCTTGGACTTCGGCCAAGGTGAGTTGGACTACACCACCTACGACTGGCAGTCGAACGACGCCCAACGTACTTGGACCATCGTTTGGCCCGACGGTAAGGTGAACTTCGCCTACACGATGGCCACTAATGAATCATTCAGCGATCGTGGTACTGGCATCGGCACCTACGACTCCAACACCGATGAATGGTTCCCCTGCGAAGGCCGCGTTGAGCCTGAGAAGACCGGATTCGGTTCCATCGCCCGCTATGGCGAGAAGAGCATCGTCGTTGCCGCCCACACTGCCACTGAAATGGGTGTCTATATGGTTGCCGACAAGGACAACATCACCCCTGGCTGCGCTGAGACTCTTCCCAAACTGAACAACGACAAGGAGCCCACCTGGCCTGCCGTCATGACCTCTGGCCCCAACCGTGACATCATTCACATCGTGGCCCTCGGTTACAGCGACAATATCATTTATTACTTCCGTTCCAAGGACGGTGGTCAAACCTATGACAAGGAAAACGTCGTCCTCCCCTACCTCACCGAGGAATACGGTGGTGACTGGAACTCCAACTGCTACTACTGGATGGAGACCACCGAAGACAACTGCCTCGCCCTCGTGATCAACAACGCCTGGAGCGATGGTATGGTGCTTTATAGCTACGATGATGGTGAAACTTGGGAAAGAAAGGTGTTCTACCACCACCCCGGTCCCAACACCACTTTTACCACCGAACAATGCGCATTCATGTATCCTCGTTGGGTCTCTGCTCAATGGGGCGTTGGCGGTGAGCTCATGATTGCTTATGAATGGAATGGCACCAATGGCGAACCTGGCTCAGGCGGCTACTATCCTGGCCTCGGTGGTGTCGCTTTCTGGAGCGAGACGCTGCCTTACGAAGGTCCGGAAGGAAACTCTTATTATCAAGGTGTAGGCTACGACCCGACCAATCCGCTGCCTCCTACCTATGGTCAGCCCTTTATTTTAGACTCAGCTTACATCAATGGCGACCTCTATGCTGCTTGGCCGCGCTGGAGTGACCAATCGTGGGACAATCCTGCCTACTTCGGTTATCTGGCACCTCTCGATGAAAATGGAGAATGGCAAAGCTGGGATGAAGCCGAAGAATTCAATATTGAAGACTTCACTCTGCATGGCAGCTACAATGGCGGTTGCGTTTGCATGCCTGTACTCTGCGTAGTCCCTGGCACCGATGGCTGGGACATGGTGGCTGTCTACTCCATGATGGATGAAAACACCTCTCCGGATGATAATGGCAACTACTTCTTCAAACTCTTTGCCGCTTATTCTGGTGACCGCGGCAGACACTGGTCAACACCCGTTCACATCACCAACGACTTTATGCTGACCTATACCGAGCATGTCTATAACCAAGCCGCTGTGGTTGGCACTACCCTTGTGGTGGCCACTCAAGCTGACGGTGCAACCGGTACCTACGTCCAAGACGACGACCCCGATGCCAATGACAACCTCTATAATGGCTATGTCTACGACCTGAACGACCTCTTTGAAGGCGTGGGTCTGCCTGAGGTTGAGCACAACACCCAAATCAATGTGTATCCTAACCCCGCCTCTGGCCAAGTCAGCGTCACGCTGAGCCAGAACGCCGAGATGACGGTTTACAACATCATGGGTCAAGTTGTGATGACGCAAGAAGGTCATGCAGGTGTCAACACCCTCGACATCAGCAACCTCACTAGCGGCATCTACTTCGTCAGCGCCGGTAACGACACTCAGAAGTTTATTGTCAAATAAGTAGTACTACTTATCACAAAAAAAGGAGGCTCAAATGCCTCCTTTTTTTTGTTTCACTATATCCATTGCAAGATATATCGCCTTGCGTAGCGCATCGGGCGAAGCCTGATTGGCATTGGCGATATCGAATCCAGGGCCGTGCATCGGAGCGGTGCAAACGGCAGGCAGTCCCGCCCAATAGTACGCCCCTCCATTGACCGAAATCAGTTTGAAGGGCATCACACCCTGTTCGTAAGTCATCGCCAATATGGCATCGTACTTCAACCAAGCACCGTTGACAAAGAGCCTTGCAGGCGAGAAAGGCCCGAAGACAAGCATCCCTCGGTTTTGTGCCTCAGTGATAGCCGGCACTACAATATCGTTCTCGTCCGTATTGCACGTCTCACCCGCATGGGGATTGAACCCCATCACAGCTATCTTAGGCGCGTTGATGCCGAAATCTGTCTTCAAAGCCTTCGACAGCACCTCCAGCTTACGCACCACCATAGCAACATCAATTTTCGCTAAAGCCTCACGCAAAGGGATATCATCGGTGACCAGACCTATGCGCATGAAATCGCTCACCAAGACTCGTAGTGTCTCAGGGTTGTTGAAAAAGGCAGCCATTAACCCGCCCTGCTTTTGATTGATTTTCTGGCTCGATGGAGTCAGGACCAGAGCATCAAGATACTCGCTCTGCAAATCCTCGACGGCTTTCTTCATCGAAACTCCCGACATCTCGTCGGAGAGCGCTGAAGGCTGACCCGGCTCAATCTTCAACTCATAATCCACAATGTTGATGATATTGAATTTCTGCGCCCAAGCCTGTCGTGCATCGCGGGTCAGTGAATAGGTGAAATCTTCGATGCCAAAGTTCTTCTTATAATACGACAGCACCTTCGACTGACCATAAAGAATAGGGGTCAGCAAGGTCATAATACGCGCATCGGCGAAAGCTTTGAGGATAATCTCATACGAGATTCCGTTAATGTCGCCGTGTGTGATTCCCAAACGCGGCATCAGTAATTGTTGGGGGTTATCTTGCATAGGCTCCTTTTATTGAACTGAAATTCAACGCGAAATCAGCCCTCAAAGATAGACAATAAAATTATATAAACAATAATTTTAGTCTATTTTTGTGAAAAAAGCATAGATTTGAAGCCTTCCATGATTTTTTCGGTGGCTCCTACCTGCTGTTGGAGATAGTTTCTGCAGGTTTCCGAAGCCTTATTGTAATACACCTCATCGTTCATCAGACGGGTGAAAATCTCCTCAAGTTGCGCTGCATTTTTGACGGAGAAGGCCCCTTGCCGTCCCACCAGGTCGACGGCTTCCTTAAAGTCGGTGTATTTCGGTCCGAACACCACGGGGCAGCCAAAGGTGACTGGTTCCTGGATGTTGTGGATGTTCACCCCAAAGCCTCCGCCGATGTAGACAAAGCGGGCATACTGATACAGCTGCGAGAGAATGCCTATGGTGTTTATCACCAAGATATTGGAGCAACACTCTTCCTTCAATTCGGAATACAACACCGCCTCGGGAAACTGCGCCTGAATCTGAGCGATATGACTCGCCGAGATGTCGTGGGGCGCGATGATGAGGCAATACGACTCAGGCAGCTGGGGATAGAACGCCTCCAACAGCTTCTCGTCAGGCGGCCAGGTGCTACCGGCGATGATACACTGCCGTCCTCCAATAAACCTTTCAATCTCGGGGAACGACTTAGCCTGTTTTGCGATGGCTGCCACACGGTCGAAACGGGTATCGCCACAAATCGTGTAATTGTCAAACCCGTGTTTATGCAACAATTCAGCCGTCTTCTTATCCTGCACGAAGAAATGGGTCACGTTGTGCAGCTGCTTGCGAAACCACCTGCCGAAAGACCTAAAGAAGAAAGACTTCTCATTGAAAATCAGCGAGACGTAAAACAAGGGCACATTGGCTTCCTTCAAGGCACTCATATAATGGAACCAAAACTCGTACTTGATGAAGAAAGCGGCGACAAAATGATGGCGCTGCAACCATTGCTTTGCGTGATGGGATGTATCAGTGGGCAGATACAGTACCTCGTCAGCCAAAGGGTAATCCTTGCGCACCTCATAGCCCGAGGGCGAGAAGAAAGACAGCAGGATTTTATACTGCGGATAGTCCTTCTTGAGGGCTTCAATGATGGGTCTCCCCTGCTCAAACTCGCCCAACGAAGCGGCATGAAGCCAAATCCAGTCGCCGTCACCTGTAGGCTGAGGCAACTTGGCCCGACTCTTCATCCTGAACTCTTTCATCTGCCGCAGACGTCCCTTAACCCAGTGTCTGGCCTTCTCATTGCCGAACAAAGCCGCAATGCATACACCTATGGTATAGAGCGTGACACCTATGGTAAACAGAATCAGCATAATCAGTTATAGTAATACTCTTCGGGTTGGCGTTGATAAGTAGGGATGTTCCAACAGACGCGGAAGCCATAATACAGGTAGTTGTAACGTTTGGCGGGGTCAGTATAGCCTACCGGGACACCGTCAAACACACGGAAGTCATATTTACGATAGTCGCGGGTGCGGGCGTAGGTAGCTTCAAACGACACTGAGACATTGGTGACGCGGCTGTCGCCAAGATAAAGATAACCCGCCTCAAGATGCAGCGCCGGACCGCCCCGCATCCGGTCGTAACCATAGGCATATTCCTTGTATACGGGATAGGGGGTGTTGTTGGTATTGATGTCGTAGTCAATCTTGATGCGGTTGCGCAAATAACCCACACCAGCCTGGACGAAGATGCCACTGTTGGGATTAGGCCAGACGGGGAACAGTTTACCGACCTCCAACTGGAAATGCATCCCGCGCTGATAAATGGCGAAGGTGGTATAGAGTCCTGCCGAACCCGTCACCTCGCCTTCGTCAGTGGTGATACTCTCACCAAAGATGTCGATACGATCGCCTTTCAACCGATTGCCGAAAATGTAATTGCCGTTGGCAGTCAAAAGCCAGTTCGACTCCGTCTTGAAGACAAAGCTGCCTCCGATGGTGTTGCTCACGCCATAGTCTGTCTTCAAGTCGAAGGCAGGAAAATGAAAGGCGTAGGTAGCCTGAAACATAGCCACGGGGATAGGCTCCTTCATGATGTCTTTCGGCATCTGGGCTTGCAGCGCCAAGCCTGAGAGCAGTAGCAAAGAGATAAAGAGTTTACGCATAGTCATCCAGTTTTCTATTTCAACGGAAAAAGCTCCGTTTTCGTATAGGGAGTGCAAAAATACAAAAAAAGGTCGCCTCTGGCTGAAGCGACCTTGAAAAATATGGATTCAATTCTTTATTGCTTGACTATCTTGCGGATAAGCGTCTCCTCGCCTTTATAGATGCGAAGCATATAGACACCGCTTTCGAGTCCGTCAAGCTGAACGGCATCGTCTTCCACCTTCAGACTGCGGATGAGTTTACCCTCAACAGTATAAATGTCGATTTGGCTCATGCCGGCGCATTCGACAGTCACCTTGTCGGAGGTCGGGTTGGGATAGATGCTCAGTTTGCCATCGTTCTCGTCCACACCCGTGAAGTAGTTGGCGCAAGCCTCCTCACCCAAGTCGGAGATGCCTTTCTCGAAGACCGACTGCACCGCATAGCAGTGGCGTGCATCGATGGACATTTCCGTATCGTTGTAAGCAGTCTCTGTAAGGTTTTCTGCAATCAATTCGCCATCACGGTAGAGGTTATAGGCCATAGCGCCTTCCACCTCGTTCCAAGCGGTGGCCATCAGTCCCTGACGAACATCGGTGAAGCGGATTTCGGGCGCAATGTTGGTAACCACAAACCAAAATTCGGACTGTAAGGCCAAGCACTCCTCACCGGAATAGTAGGGCTCCACTACAATATAGTGTTCTCCTCCTTCCTGCAATGGGAAACTAATCACATTGGTTTCGAAAACGAATGGCGCGTCCGTGAAATCGCCGTTGATCACATAGGAATCGGCATCGCCGTTCCAAGTCACCGTGACTAAGTTGCCGACAAACGAATAATCGAAATCGGAGACAGGAGCGCATACTTCCTTAGTCATACAGGCTGGCTCCGATTCGCAGCCATATACGGAATGCGCTATTACACAAATGGAGTTTTCACCGACAATCGGGTCGAATGAGAATCCTGTAGTTCCTGCACTTTCGGGAATAACCTGTGCGGTATTGCCGTTGTAGACTACCTCATAATACTCCACATCGGCAATGTTGCTCCAATCGATATGCATGGAATCCGTAACAATGAGCGACAAATCTGTTACAGGTTCAACATAGCACACTTCAACACTCGCGTCCAATGCATAACAACCTTCCACCACAGCCTTCACCACAACCGTAACCAAACCGGGAATAGTCGCAAACGAATAAGCGGGCTCATCTACTGTGGCGACCAACTCACCGTCAATATAGACTTCATATTGGTTCACACCTTCCAGCGCATCCCAAGTCACATTGGCCTGGTTCCCTTCCGTCATATAGGTCAGGTTCTCCACAGCACCAACCACACAAACCTGAATATGGGTATCATGGTAGCAGTCCTCGAAGACCGTCTTCACAAACACATCGTGCGTACCCTCGGTGATGGTGAACGCAAAGGTCAGTTCTTGGGTTACTGTCAGTTGTTCATCATCCATAAAGACCTGATACTCCACCAGTCCTGTCGGGTCTTCCGGGGCTTCCCAAGTAAGGGTGAGCATCAGCTCTTCATTCAAAGTATAATCCAGATTCTGGATGGAACCACAGGATGGCACTTCAACCTCGGCACAGATATATTCGCTCTGGCAGTCGTCGTAGGCGGCATAAACGCAATAGAGATAGGTGTCGTCTTCAAGGTTGGTGTCTGTGTAGGTAAAGTCCTCAACGAGGTCAAGCAACTCGGTGCCACGATAGATTTCGTACCAAATCGGAGTGCCGCTTTCAGGGGCGTCCCATGTGAGAAGCACATCGTGGTCTATCACCTCGTAGGCGAGATTACGGATGGGGGCACAGAACTGAGGTGAGCTACTACCGACTATGCAGTCGATGGTGAAGGTCTGCGTACCGCTGAAGCCGCCACTGTTCTCATAGATGACTGCTCCGTCGTCGTATGTGATGATAAAGCTGCATTCCTGCGTCCACGATCCATTGTGCCAAGTAAGGGAGATGGTGGAATTGGAAGCCACCTCGCGGACATAGGTAGCCGAACTACCCGAGGCAACCTCCATATTCTCGGTAGGCGTGCCATCGGAGTATGCCACCGTGAGGTAGTTGCCCTGCCAACCGTCACCGTAGGAGTCGGTGAGCGAGAACGTGATATTGCAGCGGTTCCTGTAATCGAGCGTATACGTTGTGACCTTGCCATGGGCGTCGGTGAAGGTCAGCGTGAAGGGAACGATGAAATCAGCCGGTGCATTGGCATCGAGGGTAACGCTATAATCGGCAAAGCCCATCATATCCATACCGATGGTGCCGTATGATTTCTCCGTTTCATTCAATGTAATCAGCTCATAATCCGTTGAGAGCACACCCACAATAGACTGGGCCAGTTCGTTACCCTTGTTTTCAAAAATGATACGGAGATTGGCTGTCTCACCGGGATTGAGAAGCCCGTTGCCGTTGTCGTCGTCCAGCACGGCAGTGGTAGCATACTCCAACAAATAGTTGTAGACCAGGATATTGAATAAAGAAGTGGAAGTATGCTCACCGTTGACAAAAATATCAAGACGGAACTTGATTTTCTCATTGCCCAAGACATTTTCGCTGACATTGAAGGTGAACACGTCTTCAAGCGTCTTTGTTTCGTAGGGCTCAAAGGTCGGGAGATCAGCTGTACCGTCAATGATGGTGACATCAGGATGCTCGGTGGAGAGTGTTACGGTAACATTGCCCACCGTCTCGTCGGTAACATTCTCCATGGTCAACGAAAGGCTTGCCGTCTCACCGGGGTTCAGCTTGTGGTTGCCGTTGCCCACAAGGTCTTTGATTTCGTAAGCGTCGTATTTGATGGCTCCCAATTGAATCTCCTCGACAGCCGCCAGCACATTGATGCGACCAAAGCCGTAGATGTTGCTCTTGCCGTCGGCAAGCGGCAAAGCAGTCTCCTCAAGGATGCGGCATACCTCCGAGGGCGTCAGGTTGATGTCCTTGCTCAACATAAGCGCCATGCAGCCTGCGGCACAAGGCGTAGCCATCGACGTACCACTCATGCTGGTGTAGCCCGTGATGCTCTGGAAGTTAGCCGATTTAATATCAACCCCAGGAGCGCACAAATCAGGGCGAATAAGCCCGATGCCCGGGTTGTAGGGATAGTCGCCAAACTCGGTATTGGTCCATGTGAGAGGGCCACGTGAGGTAAAGCTGGCTGCATTGTCGTTATAATCGACGGCACCGATGCACACCGAGCAGGTCTGTCCACCGGGATTCTCACCCTGCACCTCATCCATATAAGGCGGAGGGCAGCTGCCCGGCACACGCACGTTGTTCGGGATAGGATACATACCCTGTTGGGTGCCTTCGTTACCCGCTGCGATAGCTGCCACTATGCCTGCATCCAAGGCTGCCTCGCAAGTATAGCGCAACAAAGTACGATCGGGGATGGTCGAATTGGGAAGACCCAATGACATACTGAACATGTCGCAGCCATGCTCCACAGCCCATTGGATACCGTTGGAAATCTCCGTAGCGCCACCGTTACCATCACCGTTCAAGCACTTGATGCACATCAAAGTGGCTTGGGGAGCCATACCGGTCTGCGAGCCAGCCGTACCATCGCCACACACTGTACCCGAGCAGTGTGTCCCGTGTCCGTGGTCGTCCATGGGGTCGTTGTCGTTGTTATAGACATCGTAGCCGTGATGGGGGAACTCCGAGCCTCCATCCCAAAGGTGGCCGGCCAAGTCCAAGTGGTTATAGTTGACACCTGTGTCGATGACAGCCACCACCACGCCTTCACCCGTGTAGCCCAAAGCCCATACCTGATCGGCACTCACCTGAGTCACATTAGGGGTAATCTCGCGAGTAGCGGATGCCGGGCGGGCTTCTTCCTCGTCGGGAATGCAGTTGCGCTCGATGGCGTAGCCTATGATTTCGATGTCGTTGCGTTGTGCCAAGTCCTGAATGGCGGCTTGGGTTGCCTCAAAACTCAAGGCATTGGCCATCCAGAGGATAGTCGGCTCGGTAGTCAGGCCGTTGCGCTGCATTTCAGACAGCGCATGACGCAGGTCGTATTGCGTTGCTGTAGCAAATTCCTTCAGCTCGCTGACCACAAACTCACGCCTTTGGGCACGGGTGGCGTAGTAATCAGCGCGACGGTTCAGCTCGGTGCGGTCGTAGTGCGATTTCATGATGACGACGACCTTGATTTTCTCGTCGTTGCTGCGGCGGCCCATCTCCTCGCTGAGCAGCGGGTCGATGATGCTCTGGGCAAAGCCGCTCAGGCAGAGGGCTGCCAAAAAGAATAGGGCAAATAGTTTTTTCATATCGATTGGTATTTATGTATTGCGGTAAAAGTTGCTGCAAATGTATGAATGTTTTTGGATTGACTCATATTTTCTTGTCGTTTTTTTACATATGTCTTTATAGAGCGTCGTCGAATCTTCGATTTATCGTATCTTTGCAGCCCAATTTTAATCCCCATGTTGGAAAAATATTCAGCAAAATCTGAATCAAGATACCACGAATCCGTCCTTCCCAACGGCATCAGGCTGCTCCATAAGGAGAAAAAGGGCGAGATAGCCCACCTTGTGCTGATAGTGGAAACGGGCACCCGTGACGAAGAGGCACACGAGAACGGCCTAGCCCACTTCGTGGAACATACCATCTTCAAAGGCACCCAGCGCCGCAAGGCTTATCATATCCTCAGCTGCTTGGACAACGTGGGGGGCGACCTCAACGCCTTCACCACCAAGGAAGAGACCTGCATCCAGGCCACCTTCCTCAAGCAGCACTACCAGCGCACCCTCGACCTCTTTGCCGACATCGCCTTTCACTCCACCTTCCCCGAGAACGAACTGGCCAAGGAGAAGGAAGTCATCCTCGATGAGATTAACTCCTACTTGGACTCACCCTTCGACGAAATCTATGACCTGTTTGAGGAGATGGTCTTCGAAGGTCACCCGCTGTCGCGCAATATCCTGGGCACTACCGAGCTGGTAAAAGGATTCCGTCAACAGCATATTCTCGACTTCATGGCCCACAACTACAGCACCGACCAGATGGTGCTGGCCTCGGTAGGAGACATCTCTTCCAAGGACTTCGAGCGGTGGGCTATGCGCTACTTCGGGGAACAACCTGCACATCTTATTGATAAGAAACGCGAGCCTTTCAAGGGATATGCTCCCAAGCACCGCGAGATGGAACGCAAGAACCACCTGAGCCATTGCATGATTGGCAGCATCGCCCCTGAGTTCTGTAGCCCCTTGCGGATGCCCATCGTAATGCTCAACAACGTGTTGGGCGGTCCCGCCATGAGTTCGCGCCTCGGACTCAACATCCGCGAGAAATACGGCTTCGCCTACAGCATCGAGTCACAATATTCAGCCTATTCCGATACCGGCCTCATCAGCATCTACATGGGTGTCGACCCCGATTCGTTGGAAAAGGCCATCAGTTTGGTCTATAAGGAATTGGACAAACTCTGCCAGCAGCCCCTCGGCACCATGCAGCTGCAACACGCCAAGCAGCAGCTCATCGGACAGGTCGCCTTGAGCTACGAGAGCGGAATGACCGAATTGCTCAGCGCCGCCCGTTCCCTCTTGATGGGCGACACCATAGAATATATGGACGACATCATCCGCAAGGTCAACGCCGTCACCGCCAAAGACATCATCGATATCGCCAACCGGGTGTTCGACAAACAGCAGCTGAGCCAGATTTTGTTTCGGGGAGTTGAGAATTGATAGTTGAGAGTTGAGAGTTGAAAGTTGATAGTTGGGAGTTTTTTGTAACTTTGCACCGAAATACGATTTAGCATGACCTCTTTTGACTTTTGGAATATCGTCCGTTCCATCCCGAAGACTCTGCGCTTCAACCTGCATTATTTTCCGCTGAAGACAGCCTTGAGACTGCCCGTCGTCGTCTCCCACCGTACTTATCTGCGCGAGCTGCATGGTAAGGTCGTGCTGCCTGAGCAGGTGAAAACGGCAATGGTGAAAATTGGTTTTGGCGACGTGGGTCATTACGACCGCAAGCGTTCCCGCAGCATCTGGCAGGTGAGCGGAACGGTGAGCTTTGGAGGCAAGACGAGCATCGGACACGGGTCAAAACTCTCGGTTCGCGGTGATTTGAGACTCGGCGCCGACTTCAATATGACGGCAGAAAGCACCATCGTCTGCGCCAAGGAAATATGCTTCGGCGACGACTGTCTGCTGAGTTGGGACATCCTCGTGATGGACACCGACGAGCATCCTTTATACAACAAGGAGCATAAACGCATCAATCCAGACAAGCCCATCGTGGTGGGTAATCATGTCTGGATTGGTTGTAAATGCGTGTTGTTGAAGGGTGCTGTAATCCCTGACGATACCGTTGTGGCAGCAGGGACGCTGCTGACCTCAGCCATTTCGGGCGAACAGCAGGTGATTGGCGGCAACCCGCCTACCGTCCTCAAGCGCGACGTCCGTTGGGAACACTGATTGTCTCACGCAGAATACGCAGAATTATATGAAGCGCGGCGACGCAAATATTACGTCCGGTAGGTTCTGCGATTTCTGCGGATTCTGCGTGCAATAATTTCAAATCGATTCAATCACCGAGCAGAGGTTAGCGAAGATCTGTGGGATTTCACCTACGCCGTTCACGTGGTGAAGCTGTCCCTTGGCCTCGTAGAAGCCCATGACCGGCTGCGTCTTCTCGTTGTATTCCACAAAACGGTGCTTGATGGAATCAATGTTGTCGTCGGCACGACCGCTGACCTTGCCGCGTTCCAGCATACGCTCGATGAGCATTTCCTCAGGCACTTCGAGGCTGAGGACGCCTGAAAGCGTCATGTTGTATTTTTGCAGCAAGTCGTCCAAGATTTCAGCCTGTGGCACCGTGCGGGGATAGCCGTCGAAGAGGAAACCGGGGGAATTCAAATTCTCAGAGAGTTTCTTCTCGATGATTCTCGCCACGATATCGTCAGAGACGAGTCCGCCCTTGCCGATGATTTCCTTCACCTGCAGGCCCAGTTCGCTTTCTGCGGCGATTTCTTCACGAAGGATTTCGCCTGTTGAAATATAAGTCAGATGATATTTCTCGCGCAGGAACTGCGACTGCGTTCCCTTGCCTGCCCCTGGAGGGCCAAAAAGAATGATGTTAAGCATGATATGTTGTGTTGATTGTTTTTGGATTTGCTTCGCAAAGAAATCTTGGAAAAATCTGTTTTAAAATCATTCATAATCAAAATATCTTGATGGATTTTCCATTGATTTTTGACAGATTCTTGGCCTTGGCCAATCCCTAATTATTTGTCTTCTATAATCTTGTAAATATCCGGGAGATTGCGTCCCTGTTGGTTGTAGTCGAGGCCGTAGCCCACGATGAACTCGTTGCCGATTTCCATACCTTTGTAGTTGATGGGGTAAGTGTATTGGAAAGACTTGGGTTTGAAGAACAGGGTGGCAATGCGCACGTCGGAAGCCTTCAGGTCGCGAAGCTTCTGCATGGTGTAGCGCATCGTGTGGCCCGTATCCACAATGTCTTCCACAATGACCACATGGCGTCCGTTCAGGGGATGGTCCAAGCCTATCAACTCGCGTACCACGCTGGTGCTTTCGGTTCCGGCATAGGACGACAGTTTCACGAAACTGATCTCGCAGGGGATGGTCAGCCGCTTGAACAGTTCGGAGGCAAACATGAAAGCGCCGTTCAACACGACGAGAAACAGCGGATTCCTCCCGTCAAGGTCGCGGTTGATCTGGTCGGCCACCTTCTGTATCTCGGCTTCGATTTTCTCTTGGGTGATGTAGAGTCCAAACTCCTTGTCTAATACTTTTACTGTTTTCATTTCCAAAGGATTAATGATTATTTGCCCATATCACATAGGCGACACAAAGATACAAAATGCATTCATTGGGTCAACCGCATGAGAAAAAAAACTACTTTTGCACAAATCTTTACATTATGACACCAATAGTAAGCATCATCATGGGAAGCACTTCCGACCTTCCCGTTCTTGAAAAAGCCGCCCAGTTCTTTGACGAGATGGCTATCCCCTTTGAAATGAACGCCCTGAGTGCCCACCGCACGCCGCAAGAGGTGGAGACCTTTGCCCGCGAGGCCCAAGGTCGCGGCATCAAGGTCATCATCGCCGCCGCCGGTATGGCTGCCGCCCTGCCCGGCGTGATTGCCGCCAACACCACCCTGCCCGTCATCGGTGTACCCGTAAAGGGAATGCTCGACGGCTTGGATGCGATGCTGTCCATCATCCAGATGCCCCCAGGCATTCCCGTGGCCACAGTGGGCGTGAACGGCGCCTTGAATGCTGCTATCCTCGCCGCTGAGATGCTGGCTTTGGGTGATGCCGAGATGGCCAAGAAGGTCGCCAACTACAAGGATAACCTTAAGAACAAAATCACCAAGGCCAACGCCGAACTGAAGGAGGTAAAGTACCAATATAAGACGAATTAAGCTCACTGATTGCTTGGCGCAAGCAGTTTTACGGAGGTTTCTTTTTCTTCTTTTCCACATTGATGGGCGTGCTGTTAGGGAAGACGATGCTGTAGGCAGCGTCTAACGCCTTGACGTTCACCTGATGGAGACCTATGCCTTGCTTCACTTCGACGAAGGCGATGAGGAACTCGCGGCTCATGCGGGGACTCAGCGCGGGCGGGGGCAAAATGTCCATCCCGTAGACCTGCTCGTCGTCGACAACGGTGTTGAGGCACACCTCCCAGATGAAGTCGTCGGTGGCTTCAGGTCCCATCCACGACTGGAGGACGCGACGGATGCAGAACCGCTTGTACTGCATCCCGAGGAGTTGCCTCGTGCGCTCCAGCTTGCGCCAGAGCTGCACGAAGCCTTCCTGTGTGTTGGTGATTTCTGTTTTCATTTCATATTGACTTTGACACTTTGACACCTTGACACTTTGACACCTTATTGCTTTCGGTACATCCTCTCCCCTGTCGCCACAATCAGCTTCTGTATACGCCAGTTCTTCAGCATCTGCTTCACGCTGTTGCGCGTCACGCTGGCTCCCTTCACGGCAACCGCATGTTGCACGGCTTGTTCAAAGGTGAACTGAGGATCTAAGCGTTCAAAGATGGAGTCGTTTCTGCCTCGGAAGACGCGCTCGCCCAAAGGGCCACCCGCATAATCCCTGCTGGTGAAGGCATTCTTGATGCGCTCGCGGAAGAAGTGGAGCGCATTCTCTATCAACGAATTGGCAATTTCATCATAGATATCCAACAGCTGCGGGGTCTGCACTTTCAGCAGCATCTCCTTCCAGAGGTTGGGCTGTTGCTTCAGTCGGTTTTCCGCTCCGTTCATGCCGTGCTTCTGGATAAGGGTCTCGGCCACCTTGCAGAGCATCAGGCAGCAGGTCATACGCTGGGCGGTCACGCAGACGCGCATCCTTTGTCTGGCCATCGTGCGGTCGTCGTTCTTCATCGTCTCCAAGCGGACGTTCTCCACCCATTGGCGGCCTTTCTCCTCCAACTTGGGCAGTACCACCTCCCCTTGCATCAAGGGCAGCAGGTGGGCAATCTGACGGATACGCTCGGCCTGCTTCTCGGTAAGGACGAAAGGCTTGTCCTCCAAGGGCGCGAAGGTGTTGTCGGGCGTTCTTGCGACTGCAATACGGCTTTGAAAGCCGTCCGTGTAGTTGTTGACGACTCTGTAGAGGGCATCCGGTGTGCCGCACATCGTCACATTCCACAGCAGTTTTTCAATGTGGACGTTGACGGCATCCGCGCTTCTGGCTTCTCTTTCGTACTTGGTACCGTCGTAGCTCTGACGGAGCATGATGGAGAAGTCGCTAAGAGAGGACTTCCATTTCTGTGCCACCGTGTCCGCTTCGGGCGTGAAGGAAAAGGCATGTTTGCCCTCCGTGTTCGCGAGACGTTCCGCAAGGTTGGCGACCGTATTATTCAAGGTGAGGCAACGGACTGGGAGTTTCGGCTCCTCAGGCTGGTCTTTCTTGTTCTTGGCCGCGCGTTTCTTCGCCCGCCATTCATCCTCCTGCATCTGGTACATCTTGTCCAAAGTCACCACTTCGCTCATCCAGGCTTCCACCACAGGGTCGATCTGTCCCTTGCCGCTGGCGAAGTCGCCGGCGATATAGGCAATGAGATTGAGACCTCTTTTCTGACCATGAACATCAAGCCGCACGCCTGTGGCCAAAGCTCCGATGCAGGGACAGATAGCCGTCACCACGGGCATCGCCAAACTCGGCCCCACCGCCTCGATGGATTCCCTGACCCCTTGCGGAAGTTTTTTAGTTGACAGTTGGGAGTTGAGAGTTGTCAGTTCGTCCTCCTCCTCGTCGTTGCGAGGAACGAAGCAATCTAGACAGCCACTCCTGTCAGAACTTGAACCCCGGTTTGCTTCACTACGTTCGCAATGACGCGAAGCGACGCTGACCTCACCATAGAGTCTTTGGCTCTGCGTGAAGAGTTCCTCCTGATACTTATAGAGCTTCTGCGAAGGGTTGGTATAGTTGGCATAGAAGTCATTCACCAGTTGCTGGATGTTCTCATCGTTCCAGTGTTCGGGCATGAGTTCCGCAAGTATGCCGTTGGTCTCGGCTTGGGTCAGCAGCTGGGTCACGCCACCCAAGAAAATCTTCACGGTAGTATGCCTGCCGCCCTCGTTCAGGAAGTCGCTTGGCTTCAGGTTCTTCTCCTTCATCACGCCCTTGGCGATGAAGCTAGTTCTCTGGTTTGCTTCACTGCGTTCGCAATGACGCGAAGCGGCAGCATCTGAACGGGTTGCCTCAGTGCCAGAAACACTTCCCTCGCGCTCAGGGTGAGGCTGGTCATCGTCATGGTCACAAGCCATAGTCTCATTAACAAACAGCTCATCACTCAAATACAGCAGATCCTCCTCGCTCGCGGTGGTGGTGAAGAACACCCGCGTGATGTCCTTCGCGCCTTCATCGTACTTCATGCCCAGCAGGAGGCTCGCCCAGCGGAGGTTCCCTTCCTGTGTGAGGTCGGGCTTGCGCTTGAAGACGAGGTGGTAGCCCTTGGAGGCCGAGCGTTCCAGCATGAGCAGTCCCAGCTCATCCTTCTTGGCCAGCACCAGTTCCGGCACACCCGCCATCTTCTCCTGCAGCCAGGCTTGCTTTTTCTCAGCCGAAAGGTCTTCGGGAGCCACAAAGTCGACATCCATCCCCACCGTGTTGCTCACCCGCTTCGTGCCTTTCAGCGAGCCGTCGTCGTTGGGCAGGCAGCTGTAGTTCATCTGGAGCAGGTTTCTCTTCAGTTCCACCTCGCCCTCGCGGATTCTTTTGACCGTCTTTTTCTGGAAGACGCTGTCGCGCAGCTTGCGGTATTCGGCGGCATCTTGGACAGGGCGCATTTGTTTCGCCCTGCCCTTATAACTGATGACGTATGCACTCATACCTCTTCCTCCGCTGCTTCAGTGCAAAGAATCTCGTTGACTACCTTCTCGGCTATGGCGAGTGCCTGACGAACCAATTCATCCGGCAGCACCTCCACCCTTTCAGCGGGTAATGAGAAGAAGAAGTAATACCTTCCGTCTTTGCCCAATGATAAAGAGCTGTTGTCTTCCCTGAAGATGGGGCTGTTTCTCACCCTCTTCTTCAGTTCGGTGATGTACATGTTGCCGTCTCTCATGCGCTGCACCTTGCACTTTGCCGTGTAGGGAATAAGATTCACGTCCTCGCAGCATTCGAAGTCCGCGATGTTCAGTCCGTTGCTTGTGGTGCCGAACACCATCATTCCGTTCAGTGTCACTTGATCCACTATGGGATTCTGGTCTTTCTTATTATTCATTGTTGAGTTGTTTTGTGAGAAGAAGGTCGGATTCTTAGGCCTTTTACTCGAGAACATCCTCCTCACTTCAACTCGGGGTTCTGTGTCACTATTGACGCTGCAAAAATCGGCAAAGTCAAACGAAAAAGACCCCCTATATAGGAGCTATATAGGAGGTCTCAATATTATGTATCAGTAAGTTATATCAGTCGGCGAACATCTTGTCTATATCCTTGTATCGCTTGGGCACAGACCCTGTTTCCATCATTTTGTATTTCTCCTGTGCCAGATTGCTGATGCCCCAAAGGCTTTCGAAGGGCTTCCATTTCGACTTCAGCCCTATCTTATCCGAAAAGAAGTCGGCGATATACATAGCCTGCCTTCTAGAAGTCTCAGGCAACAGTTGGCAGTCGTGTCCCACAAAGCCCTGTTCCTCCAACCGCTTCCAATATTTCATGGCTGCAGGCGAGGTAAGGCTGCTGTCGACTTCTGGTTTTTCAGTCTTTATCTCGTCTCCCACCTGCACCGTTGCTTTGTCGATGTAAAGATTCACTTCCTGGTTGTCGTGAACGTCCACATAGTTGCCCTGCACGTAAACTGTATTCCCTGGCATAGTTATTTCCTGTTTAAAGTCACGCCTCCGTTGTCGTGGATATCGTTATAGTTGCCGTTGACCGTCACCGTTTTCGGCTCCGTCTGCTCGTCATCGAGGCTGTCGATGGCTGTGGCCAAATCCTCTGGGAGCATGAGTCCGTTGGCGTTGGCGATTTCCAAGGTCGCGGTCTTGGCGAATGCCCGTTTGTCGAGAGTCTTACGCTTTGAGCGGTTGACGTAGGTGCGCAATGCCTTCAGCATAGCCTCTTCCGATGCCTTCATGGCCACGCCTGTCGACAGTTTGCCCATCTCGGCCAGTTTCATCTCCAAGTCGGCGTTGCGTTTCTTCTCGTCAGCAAGCTGCTGTTGTAGCGATTCATTATCATCTGATAATCTTCTGCACTCAGCAATCAGTGAATCCATGCTATCCAACAGTCGGACATAGTCATTCATCTGCTGCATCTTTTCAGTCAGTCTTTCAAGCTCGTTCACGAGCCCAATTCGCGCCTCCCGCGCCTTCTCGGTGTAGTCAATAAAGTCCCCCTCCATATCCGTATATAGCTGAAAATGATTGTATAAGTCGAAAAAACAAGGCTCCTTTCAGAGCCTTGTTTCGTGTCGCAAAGATAGGCAAAATAATTTGGGAGAGAAGCGTGAGCCAAAAAATATTTCTATGTTTCACACATTTTTAGTATCTTTGCGGCTGATTAATAATCAGACACGAAAATGAACACACCTCTTACTTTGGAGACAATTCTCGAAATGTTGCGCGGCCTGAGTTTAAGCAACCGCCAGTGGCTGGCTGAGCATCTTGTTGAACCAGAGGAATTGGACCGTGCAAAACAGCGCGAGAGTGATGAAGAGTTTGTGAGAGAACTATTCGCCATGCCCCGCGGAAATGACATGACTGCTGACGAAATGAAAAAAATGTTACGTGAAAGCCATCACTTTGGTGGCCGCGAAATAAGATACCGCTATGCAGATGAACAATAAGCATTACCACTATCTTCTTGACACAAACATCCTAATAGAGTTCATGAGTGAGAATCCCATTGTTGCAAGAAGAATTATTCAGGCGGGTTTCGACAATTGTTGCATGTCAGTCATCTCTCTCCATGAACTATATTACGGCGCTTTCCATGCAAAAAAGAAGGGAGAGAAGTTCTATAAACAAGAGATAGCCCGTATTGAAAAACTTATTGAAAAGCTTCACGTGTTGCCATTGGAATCATCAAGCAGCATTTATGGTGGATTGAAATATGAACTCGAAAGGAAAGGCCTGATGATTGACGAGTTTGACATACTAATTGCCAGCCATGCCATCAGCAAAGGACTTACGGTGGTAACTGATAACACAAAGCATTTCAATCGTGTTCCCGACTTGAAGATTGAGAACTGGTGTCTTTGATTTAGAGAACGTGGAGTACTAATGAAAAAACAAATCCATCAGGCTGCTACACCTACTCGCTTTGTCGAATACCACCAATGCCCACGCTTCTAATGGGAGTGAGCAGGCAGCCTTCGAGTTTTGCGGATTTATTGTTAAAGTTGCAGTTCGATGGATAACCGAAAACTACTTTGGCTCTGTTTGGTTATGTTGGTTTAATTATGTCTGTTTTGTTCTTTCTGGTTTTTTTGTTGTTATTGTCGTTCTGGGCTTTTAGAGCTGCTTCAATTCTTATAATTTTATTATCTATTTCCTCTTTTATTTCATCAGCATTCTCTTCTGTCTCCGCAAGCTCCAATCCCTTTTGTGCATCTTGCATAGCTTCTTCCCATCGTTCAAGTCCGATATACACTTCACATCTTGTAGCATAACAGACCGCATCAGGGCTTAATTCAATTGCCTTGTTAGCCTGTGGTAAAGCTATGTCAAATTCTTTTTTTCTGCATAAGGTAAAAGCCAAATTGTTATATCCATCTGCAAGTTCTGGACAGATCTTTATTACTTCAGTATAATCGGCAATAGCTTTGTCATAATCACCTAATTCCTCGTACGCATTACCTCGGCAAAAAAATATGTCATCATTATCCGCGTCTCTCTTGATTGCTTCCGTATAATCTGAAATAGCGTTTTTATATTTTTTTTGGTTACTAAATGAATTGCCACGGAGAAAATATGCATTGCTATCATCAGGGTTTCTCTGAATCAATTCCGTAATCACCTCAATAGACTTGTCTGATTGACCATTGTAATAATACGCATCACTTAGAGCACTATAATACGATGCTTCATCTGAATCTATCCGTAATGCCTCCGAATAATCCGCTATGGCTTTGTCATATTTCTCCTCGTCGAAATATAAATTGCCACGGACAAAATACGCATTGCTATCGTTAGAGTTTCTCTGGATTATTTTTGTAATAGCTTCTATTGCATTATCCGTTTGACCAATGCTAGTATATGCACTAACCAAGGCTTGATATGCTTCGCTATTTTCAGTCCCTCTTATTATGGCTTCAGTATAATCAGCTATGGCTTTTTTATAATCTTTTTGGTTAAAGTATGCATCACCTCGCTCAAAATAAACATCGGCATCATTTACTCCCTTTTCTATTGCTATTGTATAATCCTTTATGGATTTGTCGTTTTCTTTGATTCTGCGATAGGCGAAACCTCGATTTCTGTATAAATAGGGATTATTTGGCGTTATTTCAATTGCTCTTGAATAATCTGATATGGCTTTGTCATATTTCTCCTTGTGGAAATATAAATTGCCACGGACAAAATACGCATTGCTATCGTTAGAGTTTCTCTGGATTATTTTTGTAATAGCTTCTATTGCATTATCCGTTTGACCAATACTAGTATATGCACTAACCAAGGCTTGATATACCACACTTTTTTCAGTCCCTCTTTTTATGGCTTCAATATAATCAGCTATGGCGTTTTTATAATCCTTTTGGTTAAAGTATGCATCACCTCGCTCAAAGTAAACATCGGGATCATTTACTCCCTTTTCTATTGCTATTGTATAATCCTTTAATGATTTGTCGTATTCTTTGATTCTGCGATAGGCGAAACCTCGATTTCTGTATAAATAGGGATTATTTGGCGTTATTTCAATTGCTCTTGAATAATCTGATATTGCCTTCTCATAGTTGTGTTGTTCGAAATATGAAATACCGCGACCCCAATAGTATTCAGCATCATTGGGGTTCTTGGCAATTGCAGTTGAATAGTCTTCTATGGCTTTGTCTATTTTATCAACCTTTAGGTATACAACGGCACGCACCACATAGTATACTGCATTGTCGGGATCTTTATTAATTGACTCTGAATAGTCTAAAATTGAACGGTCATAATCGCCTTCCCCATAATAGGCATTACCACGAGCAACATAGCCACTAGCATCATTGGGGTTCTTCTTTATCGCCTCATCATAATCCATAATAGCTTTTTCATAATCGCCTTGTTGGTAATAAGAATTACCACGGGCGCCATAACCCTTGGCATCGTCTAGGTTGTTATTGATGTATACCGTATAATCCGAGATGGCATTCTCATAATCACCCTTCTGGAAATAGGTATTACCGCGAGAGGCATACCCGTCAATGTATTCTGGATCACAATTTATAGCTTCTGAATAATCTGCAATAGCCTCATCATACTTACCTAATTGGAAATAAGCATCACCTCTATAGTCATACCATTTTGCCTCTTTTGGTCGCTTATTGATGTATTCCGTGTAATCAGAGATTGCTTTCTCATAATCACGTAACATAAAATAGGCATTGCCACGAGAACCATAGCCATTGGTATCTGTTGGGTTATTATTTATGTATTTTGTGTAATTGGCAAGTGCGTTCCCATAATCACCTTTCTTGTAATAGGCATCACCTATTTTATTGTAATATGAAGCATCGAGCGGGTTCCTATTAATTGCCTTAGTATAATCTTCAATAGCTTTTTCGTATTCGTTTTTATGCATATAAGCATCTCCACGTGAAACGTACGCCGTTGCTGTATCTGTTTGATTAATTATTACCCTATTTAAATCTTCTATAGCGCTATCATATTGTCCTATTCTATTGTATACAATACCACGAAGGAAATAATAATCCATTTTGTTTGGGTTAATACTTAATGCAACCGTGATATCATCAAGTGCTTTCTTATATTCACCTTTAATATAATAACAATTGCATCGTAGAACAAATGCTTCTTCATTATCTGGATCTATTTCAATCACCCTATTGCAATCCTCAATAGCTTTAGTGAAGTTTGCTTTAAAAGTGTATGTGTTAGCGCGATAAAGGTATGCATCAATATTTCTATCAAAAAGTTTTATTGCTGTTGAAAAATCCACCAAAGCTTTGTCATATTCCCTTTGAGATTGATACACAAGCCCCCTATTATAATAAGCATCTGAAAAACTGGGATGAATCCTTATTGCCTCTGAATAATTCTCAATTGCCAAATCGTTTTGATTCGCTTGTTTATAAATAATGCCGCGACTATTGTATGCGTAAGAAACGAATTCACATTCACTATATCTATCTATAAGTTCAGATAACATAGATAGTCTAACCCCCTTTTCATCGTTGGTCAAAGCACGTGTGTACGAAACAGAAAAGTCTAAATACTTTGAAAAACTCTCTTTTATTTCATTAATTTCACCCTTCAGTTCGTTTCTTTTATTATGAACAACTTTCAAAACATACCTATTATAACTCTTTACTCGAACCAATATTATTGTGAGCAATAATCCGAATAATACAAACAATAGCATAATAATTATAATAAGTTTGGTATCGCGCTCTATTTGCATTTGTTTCAAATACTCAACAATTTCTCTATTTCTTTTCTCTCGCGTTAGTTCAAAAAGTTCGTAGTCACCGCGTTGCAACTCCCTTATTCTCTCTGCTTCTTTCACTCTTTTGCTAATTACGGCCGTAAGAATGCTATCCAATTGACGTTCGGTGTAGATTACCGTCGTATCATTTACTTCTGCATTACATATTGGCATTATTGCTGCGAAAGCCAACACTAACATTATTACTCTCAAGTATCTCATGGCTTCTGTGTTTTATTATTTACACTTGATATTTCTAAGACTATAATTATTCATTCGATTTAGATTACCAACTTTTCTTTTGCCTTTTTCCCTGGTACAATAATATACTCCATCTTACTCGCTGCCGCTATCTGTTGGGCGTATTTCTTCTTGGTCTGAACGATTGACTCAGGCACAACACTCTTCTTGACAAAATTCACAATTATGTCGACAAGCGTCTTGGTCTTGCCTGAAACTGGGCCAGCGATTACAAGCACTGGGCCTTCGGTGTGGTTTGCTATTTGCTGTTGGACTGGGTTAATCATAAGTCATCTACTCGATTTCCATTATAATCTTCTAATTGGCCGTTGTTTAATCTATAATTACCTGGTTCTTTCTGTTCTTCAAATTGTTCTGGTATTTTAAAACCTTTATCATTTGAGCTGGTTTCTGTGTTTTTATATTTATTCTTGTTATAATAAAAAGAACCGAAATAGTTAGCGCTCCTTAACCAGACTTCATCAAAACGAGGTTCGTCATTCGTATTATCAGTAATATCAGGACTAACATCTCGAACAAAAACGAGATTTTTGTCCATTAGCAGCTTTATCATGTTATCAGTGAGCACTATCTCCTCATTAGCTGGATTGGTTAACATAACTGGCCTATCCTCACCAAATTGACCTTGAATATGATGTGTATCCAATCCTACTTCCTCGTTTTGCTCTTCTGTTCCTTGTGCCCCTTTGTTCTCATTAAGACTTTTAACAAGAGCTATACACAGTACTACAATTATTATCAAAAAGACTATGGCAACAATAGTAATTACGATAGTAAAGGTAGTAAAGTTATTCCGAATAAACTCCCACAAATTAAACTGGTCTGGATTGTCTTCTTTTATATTCGAATTATACTCTTCGTATTCTTTTTTATACCTTGCTATCAATTCAGTTTCCGTAACACTCACTTCTGCACCCATTTCAATTGCCACAGTGATTCTATAATTATCATTCTTCATTATTCCATAGTAATAAAGTAAATCAGGGTCTTTTATTTGTTCTGTTGAATTAAGAAAATCCTCTACGAAACCCAGAAATTCTTCTGAACTGACAATGGGTTGGTCAATACTATACGCTTCTTTTGAATCAAAAATCAAACTATTATCGTTTTTGTCTTGTTTTTCATTCTTCTTATTGTCGTCATCAAAATCACTTAACGAAAATGTCTTATTATCATCCTGTAAGTTGCTGACTTTATTTTGGTAGTCAGTTATTCTTTCCGATAATTTATTGCTTTCAATTATTATCGAAAGGGTATGTTTAGCTAGTTCTAATAATTCATTGGCCGGTAGTTTATTGCCATTTTTTGCTAAGGTTTGGATATTTTTCTTGAAATTAAATTTTTCATACTGTATTAAATCCGCTTCCATAACTGCGTATTCAGCTGTACCCTTAATTTCACACAAAACTATAATTTCGTTTCTAACGTCAACCATACCATTTCCCTTTCCACTAGTCAATTCAATAATATCTTCCAGTACCTTTTTCAAACGCAAATACTCAGGATACATATTCTGAGAAACCTGGTATTTTTGAGTGCTAACTACTGATGCTATTTTATTAGCTATTTCTTCAACCTTAATAGATTTCTTATTAGATTCGTATGAAAAACCAAATGCAATTGCTGAAATCAACGAAGGAATAATAATACTTTCATCAATTAGTTTCCTCCAATTAAACTTGTGCTTTTTGTTATTCCCATTATTGGTATGTTTTCTACTCATTATCTATGAAATTAATTATGAATTTTTAAGACATAAGTTATCAGTTTAAGTCTCTTTTTCTCCTCCACCGTCACAATATCCCAATCCTCTAAAGCCTCCAAAGGTCTGAACCCTCCTTTCAGCGCGGCTTCATATTCCTTAAGCATCCCATACCGTGCCGCTATCTCACGGGCAATGCGATCCTGTGCCTTGCGTTGACGATATTTCCTCAGAAAGTTCATAGGCAGAATGGGCTTATGGTTACAAAATGATTCGTGATTCTTGCCGTTTCAGAATTTCTTGCTACTTTTGCAGCGAAATAGTAAATAAAGGAAATCATTTCTACTATGAACGCCAACCCTATCATCGCCTTTGTCTCATAATGTTTAACCGAGTGGTAAAGCGATACGCCACTGCCACTCACAACATTAGAGACATTATGAGCAGAAGCAAGAAACGCACACCTGTCACCACTTGGGTAGTGTGCAAATCGCAAAAGCGAGGAAAGATTTTGTGTAACAGGACATTTAGACGGCAAGAACGCCAATCTATCAGTGCCGGACGTTATGATTCCCTTCCTTACCGTACTATTGAGATTATGGACACTTGGGATTTGGGAGGCGACGGAAAGTTTTACTTTCGTAATTTCTTCTCCAACGAGTACTGCATTAAACTGCTGCGAAAATAGGTTGTGAGCAGAATGCCGTTCTATGTTTTGCCGATATTTCTTCAATACTCCCATATCCCATCAGTTTATATCGGTACATAAATCGTGCCTCCCCATGTGGTGTCCACCATGAAGCCTTGATAAAGAGAATCTGCCCAGACAGGTGAGAGGTTGATACCAGTGGGGAAATGCAGCTCCGTCTTATTATTCTCACGCACCGCAGTCCTCTCCTTACTGCATAGGACAAAGACCGGCATCACCGCCATAAGGGCAGACACAACACGGGATTCTGATATGTTGATGCGTTTAGTCATCATCAACTCATACTTTCAAGGTGCAAAGTTAGTGGTTTTTTTGAAACGTTACAAGGATATGGATAATTTTTTGGGGTGGGCAGGTTCAAATAGCAAGTGCAAAGTATGCCATGTGAACTATTTTTTGTTCATCAGGCGCTTAGTCTGTTTCATTTCCTTCCTCAACAGTTCCATTCGCTCTTTCAATTGCTCTTGGGTGGGCAACATATCCTTGATGCGGATGTTATTTCTTTCTTCTAATTCTCTACCAAGCTGGTTGAGAATTATATTGTTTTGGACAACTTATCAGGAAAGCATGAAGCCATGATAAAGAGTGTCTGCCCAGGCGGGTGGTATACTGATGCCAGTGGGGAACTGCGGCCTTGTCTTATTATTCTCACGCTCCGCAGCCTCCTCCTTAGTGCAGCTGCATAGGACAAAGACCAGCATCACCGCCATAAGGGCAGACACAACACGGGATTCTGATATGTTGATGCGCTTGGTCATCATCAAATCATGCTTTCAAGGGGCAAAGTTAGCAATAAATCTCGAAAACCTCTCATTTTTTTGCAACATCAATTTCCCTGATACTTATATCGCTTTGATCTCTAAATCCATCGTGAAGCCTTGTCCCGTAAGGTGTCAAGGTGTCGAAGTGTCAAAGTGTCAAAGTGGTTTTCACAGCCGAAAAACGTCCACTATATAGAAATAATTAATTATTTATATATAGTGACCACCTTGACACCTCAGAAATGAGTTTGACACCGTGACACCGTGACACCCATGACACCCTGGAGCTTGTGCAGAAACTTTTTTTTTCAAAAAACTGAAAAAAAGTTGCCCAAAAATTCGAAAACCGCAAAATCGCCGCCGTACCTTTGCAGCGTCATTCGAACGACAACCAAAACCGAACCAAAAACCAAAATTTCTAACTCCTATGTAACTCCTACCTAACTCCTACTTTTCGCTAACCCATTTTTGACCTGAAAACAATGCGTGTCGACAGCGTTATTATAACCAAAAACCAAAACCAACGGCTAATAGCTAACTGCTAACAGCTAACAGCCCAAACCAATTACTAACCAACCAAAATTTCAAAACTATGGCAAGAATTGTTTCAATCTTCCAGTTTACCGGACGCGCCGGCTCTGCCGTCGGTTCGAAGGGCAAAGGCGGCAAGATCCTCCTGCGCCAGTACCAGCCCACTGTGGCCAACCCCCGCACTGCTGCTCAGATGAGCAACCGCGCTAAGCTGAAACTCGCCGCCCAAGTGGCAGGTATGCTGGGCGAGGTGGGGCGCACCGCCCTCATCGCCAACGGTCAGCGCAAGACGGAACGCGGCATCCTCATCAAGAGCCTGCTGCAACACGTCAAAGTCAGCGCTGACGACACCCAAGCCGCGCTGGGCTACGACCTCAACCTGGTCAGCAATCCTTCCTACGCTGAGGCCATCGGTCTGGTCATCACCAGCGAGAGCAACGCTTTCGTGGCCACCTATTCGGGTGCCGCACAAGGCGAAGTCATCGCCAAGGCCATCCTCGTCCACGACATCGCCACAGGCCTGTGGAGACATGCCAGCGCAATGGACACCAACACGACCCTGAGCATCGGCAAGAGTGCCAGCGAGGCCGGTGACGCGCTTGAGGTCTTTGCCTACGGCATCGTCCTGCAGCCCAAGACCAACGAGGGCTTCAACAACATCGGCCAGACGGGAGCCAACCCGACGGGCTATGTGATTGACCTCAACAAGGTCTCGACCACCAACTACGCCTTCTCGCCTTGCGTGAGTGCAGCCCTCAACGTCGAAGGCGACGGCTCCACCACGGGTGGCAGCGGCAACGCCAGCGGCGGATCCGGCAACGGCGGCAACGGTAACGAGACCCCCGGCGGCGGCTCTTCGACAGGCTCAGACACCGTCCAAGCCCCCACCATCAGCGGCACCACGCCTTTCGCTGAGACGACCCAAGTGAGCATCAGCGGTCCTGACGATGCCCGTGTGTACTACACCACCGACGGCAGCACGCCCACCAGCGGGAGCACGCTCTACACAGCGGCCTTCACCCTGAGCGACACCACCACCGTCAAGGCCATCGCCATCAAGGACGGCACGAGCAGCTCGGTAACGACCAAGACTTTCACCAAGGCCTCCGGCGGCAACGGCGGAGACGACCCCTTCGCAGGATGATCAACCTTCTAAATCCATAGCACTATGAACAAGAAGCGCATCATCGAGATTGTGGTGAAGATGTTAGTAGCCGCACTCACAGCTTTCGTGACAGCCATCACAACGACGAGCTGTATGGGTAGAGGACCGATTTTCCTCTAAACCTTTCACCCTGGGGCTGGCGGCCTTGCCGCTGGCCCTTTTCTTTTGGATTGCCTTCGGCAAGAAATCCCTGGAAAACCTCAGATACAAGCAACAATTTCTTGCCGATAACGGCAAAAACCGCTATCTTTGCAGCGCTTTTTTGAACTAGTCTTGCCGATAGATGGAGTATATTTCAGTCAGTCAAAATCTGACAATTTGAAATTTTCCTATTTTTGCCCTTGATAACAACAGCCACAACATCAAACAGAAAGTGAACATTTTATTCAGACTACGCTACGACAGCCATTGGGGTGAGGAACTCTTCCTCACGGGTAACACCCAAGAATTAGGCAATTGGGACACGAACAGGGCCATTCCGATGGAATATACGGGAACAGGCATCTGGTCGGCATCCGTAGAGACGCACGGCCGTGCGTCTCTACCCACCGAATACAAATATTTCGTCCGCGAGAACGGCCAAATCCATTGGGAGGACGGCCCCAACCGCATCCTGCCCGAAGGCAAGGAGCGCTTCTGGGACTGGTTCGGCCTCACCCAAAGGCAGACGCTTAAAGGCGTAGCCGTACCCCTGTTCAGCCTGCGGACTGAAGACGACTTCGGCATCGGGGAATATGCCGACCTGCCGATACTGGGCGACTGGTGTGTGCAGAACGGCATGGGCATCATCCAAATCCTGCCCATCAACGACACCACAGCCCACTACGACTGGCGCGACTCGTACCCCTACAACGCCATCTCGGCCTTTGCCCTGAACCCCATTTACCTGAACCTGCAGCAGCTGGGCATCAAGGAAGTTACTGCATTCAAGCAGACAAGAACCTTACTCAACCAATCCGCCTTTGTTGATTATCCCAAAGTGTTGAAAGCCAAATGGGTCTATTTCAGGAAGGCTTTCTCGGCCCAATGGGACTCCGTAAAAGAAACCCCTGATTTCCAACAATTCCTAAACGACAACGCAGACTGGCTGCCCGACTATGCCCAATACTGCGCTGAACGCGACGGTAACGGCACGGAGATTCACCTCTTCCTGCAATACCATTGCGACAAGCAGCTGCGCGAGGCCGTCAAAGCCCTGCACGACAAAGGCATCCTGCTGAAGGGCGACATCCCCATCGGGGTGAACCCTTCAGGAGTGGATGTGAAAAGCCATCCCGACTTGTTCAACTTAGACGTGCAAGTGGGTGCCCCGCCCGATGACTTCGCTGCCGAGGGACAGAACTGGGGTTTCCCATCCTACAACTGGGAGGCGATGGCGACAGACGGCTATGCCTGGTGGCAACGCCGCCTGCAAGTGATGGCCCGCTACTTCGACGCCTACCGCATCGACCATATCCTGGGTTTCTTCCGCATCTGGGAGATCCCCAAGACGGCCAAGTCGGGCTTGCTGGGACATTTCTCCCCTTCCCTTCCTTTGTCTGTTGAAGAGATGGAAAGCCAAGGTTTCCACTTCATCAGAAGCAAGCATCTGAAAAAAGGCATCGACACCCTCTTCATCCTCGACCCGAAGGAGCCGGACCAGTACATCCCCCGCATCGAACTGCAAAAGACAAAGGCTTACCTCTCTTTAGACCAGGAACAGAAGCAGGCCATAGACCGCATCTACGAGGACTTCTACTACCATCGCCACAACGACTACTGGAAGCAGAAAGCCTTGGAGAAACTGCCCGCTTTGCTCAACGCCACCAAGATGATAGCCTGCGGCGAAGACCTCGGCATGATTCCCGCCTGCGTACCGGAAGTGATGAAGGAATTGGGCATTATGAGCCTTGAAGTGCAGCGTATGCCCAAGGTGTTCGGTCATCCCTTTGTGCAGACCGAAGACCTGCCCGAGAACTGTGTCTACACCACCGGCACCCATGATATGCCCACTCTGCGCGGCTGGTTAGAGGAAGACCGCGTGCGCACCCGACATTTCTTGGACAGCCTGGATATGGACGACAGGAGAGTCACCGGCAAGACCCTCAAAACCATCATGGACAAGCATCAGGACAGTCCCTCGAAATGGAACATCTACCCGCTGCAAGACCTCTTGGACCAGGAACAAAAGAATTGGTCGCCCAACCCTGTGGACGACCAAATCAATGTTCCATCCAACGCCAAGAACCAATGGAAATGGCGGATGGGAATGTCTTTGGAAGACTTATAGCTTACGGATTCACCTCGTGGATAATCTCAGAACCGCCAGAAGTGCTGCTGTCACCCGTGAAAGCAGTACCCGTAAAGTGCAGGTCACTGGCACCCGTAAGGTCGACGAGGATGTTGCCGTCGCAGTGGATATAGGCGGAACTGGCACCAGACATCTCGCCTTCGCATTGTTCGCAAACGAGGCCATATCTGCCTTCAACCACCTGCCTGACGATGTTGCTGGCTCCTGACAGATTGATTTTCAACTTGGCCACTTGACCCAAAAGCTTGGCATCCGAAGCGCCTTCGAGGCCGAGGTCAAATTCGGTGATGTTCACCGCGCCTTCGATGTCGGAACTGCCTGACAAATCCACATCAGCTTCGTTAGCCAGAATGTCTCCATAGAAATTGGAGGCACCTGAGAGGTCAACGTCCACCTTCTGGGCATTAATGTCGCCATAGAAATCAGAAGCACCTGACAGTTCGACTTCAACGTTCTCGCCAACAAGTCCGTATTCTGAACGGAACTCTGAGGCACCCGACAAGTCAACGCTAGTCAAGTCAGCATTGTAAGGCAGAAGCACTTTCAACTCCAAATTCGTCCCAATGTTGATTGAAAGAGGTTTGAGATGAATTTTCAGTTTGTCACCGTCTTTTTCCACCAAGACCTTGGGCATAACGTTCTCGTCGGTAGTGATAGTGATTTGATCCACCGCATCGGTTACGGTGACTTCAAAGGCATTCTCCACGCAAAGTTCAGTGTAAGAACCCTCAATGATGAATTCTTCGGTGATGTTGTTGCCTGAAAGGATAATCTTGTTGCAGCTGGTAAAGGCAAACAAGACAATGGCTGATAGGATGAACAAGTACTTTTTCATTGTTATAACAAGCCGCTGTTATATACCATCGGGGCGTCGGTTTTTAGGTTATTGAACGATATTTGAATTTGCGTCTTTCAACGGCAAAAGTACAGCTTTTATTGCGACCCACCGTTTTTTTCACTACTTTTGCAGCATCCAAATAAAATCATCATGAAATTCAAGCCCTACAACCATAGCGAAGCCGCGCTCAACGAGCGCATCAGACTCATTCTCAACGAAGAGAAGAAAAAAGGAAACGGGAAAGAAGCCTTGCGCACCATCTTCCAAAGCATTGACTTCACCACCCTGGAGGCCTTCGATAACGAGGCGAAAATCAAGGACTTCTGCGCAAAGGCATTGGCTTTCCCGAAACAGAAGCCTTACCTCAGCGTTCCCGCCATCTGCATCTACAGTCCCTTTGTCCGTCAAGCCAAACAACTGCTTGAGGGCAGCAGCATCCGTGTGGCTACCGTAGCCTGCTGCTTCCCCTCAGGGCAAATGCCCTTCGACCTAAAAGTCAAGGAGGTGGAATACTGTGTCAACGAAGGCGCCGATGAGGTGGATATGGTCATCTCGCGCGGCACGTTCCTCGCTGGCAACTACGATGAGGTCTTTAACGAAATCAAGACCATCAAGGCGACCTGCGGCAACAAGGCTAAACTGAAAGTCATCCTTGAGACAGGAGAACTAAAGACGGTGGAGAACATCCGCAAGGCTTCAGAACTCGCCATCCTCGCCGGAGCCGACTTCATCAAGACCTCGACAGGTAAGGTGCCTGTGGCTGCTACGCCCCTTGCCGCCATTATCATGATAGACACCATCAAGGAGTACTATGAGGCCACAGGCAAGAAGGTAGGCTTCAAGCCTGCCGGCGGCATGAAGACTCCAGAGGATGCCCTCACCTATTATTATTTGGTGAAGAACATCCTCGGCGAACAGTGGCTCAACCCCAATCTCTTCCGCGTGGGCACCAGCCGCCTCGCCGGAATGATACTTGAACACATTAATAGTATTGGCTAACGCCAAGAAATACGAAGTATTCGACAAAGTCAAATCCTTCAAAAATCTGAATAAAAATCAGCCTAAAATCCATAATATTGATTTTGAAAGATTTTAAAATAGATTTTCTCAAGATTTCTTGCAAAGCAATCCCATAAACAATATTGCGAAGCAATCCCATAGACAATCCAAAAAACAACAAACGATATGGCAACAATAAAAGGAACTTACCAAGGGAATCTACGTAACGAGATGACCCATGTGCAGTCGGGCAACACCATCCTCACCGACGCACCCACCGACAATCACGGCAAAGGCGAAGCCTTCTCACCCACCGACCTCGCCTGTGCAGCCTTAGCCGGCTGCATGATGACCATCATGGGCATCAGCGCCCAAGGCCACAAATTCGACATCGACGGCACCACCTACACGGTGAAAAAGACCATGAACGCCGACCCGCGCCGCATCGGACAAATCGACATCGTGTTCAATTTCCCCGCCAAGGAATACACCGAGAAACAGAAAGCCCTGCTGTGGGCTGCTGCTGAGAGCTGCCCTGTGGGTCGCTCGCTGCATCCCGATGTCATCGTCAACATCACCATGAATTTCCAAGCCTGATGGACTACGACATGCTGAAAGGACTCCGCCACAGCGAGACCCTCGTGGTGGAGCATAAAGATACCGCCGCCGTCTACGGCTCAGGGGCTTTGGAGGTGTTTGCCACACCTGCGATGATTGCCCTCATGGAGAAGACCTGTCTGGAAGCCGTTGCCGACAAAATCGGCGAGGGCAACACCACCGTAGGCATCGCCGTCAACATCAAGCACCTGAAAGCCTCTCCTGTGGGAGCCACTATCCGCTGCGAGGCCCAAATCATCGAGGTGGACCGTCGCCGTCTGGTCTTTGAGGTGAAATGCTTCGAAGGCGAGACGTTAGTGGGCGAAGGGATTCATGAAAGGTTTGTGGTGGATAGCGCAAAGTTTATGAGTAAGTTTTAGTCCTATGAAAGCAAACTACGAATTAAACGAATTTGACGAATATAGAGATATGAATTTTGCAGCCACGGCTGCGAATTACACGAAACAACCCCTCATAAGTGGCAATTCGTACTAATCTGCAACGAAGTTGCAAAATTGAATCAACGAAAATTCGTATCATTCGTGAAATTCGTAGTTAAATAATCAAATTATGAGATACACCTACCGAACCCAAGGCACCTGCAGTCAGGCCATAGAGTTTGAAATTGAGAACGGCATAGTGAAAAACGTGCAGTTCTATGGAGGCTGCAACGGCAATACCCAAGGCGTCGCCACTTTAGTGGAAGGCATGAAAGCCGAAGACGTCATCGCCAAACTGGAAGGCATACGCTGCGGCTTTAAAGGCACCTCCTGTCCCGACCAATTGGCCAAAGCCCTACGGCAAGCGTTGGCAACTGATCGTTGACAGTTTTTTGACTACTTTTGCAATTTAATTGAAGATTCATCGTTATAACAACTTGAAAACAACTAAAACAAAACGAATATGAAGAAGCACATCATCATCGTGGCGGTCCTTACACTCTCCGTCATGCTCACCGCCTTCACCGGCTGCAAGAAACCGAAACCCACACCTACCCCGCCAGCTGAAGGGCTGTATCTGGGTATCGTTGGCTTCAACAACAATCTTTACACCAAAGATCTCGGCCTCCTGAACCAAGGCACCAAGGCCAGTTTTGAAAACTTTGTCGATGGCCTGTCCATGCAAAACGGCACCATCCTGTATCATGCTGTCAACACGGGTCTCGACAATCTCGCCAAAGCTGAGATTCCAGAGAACCTCATCAACGTCTCCGTGGTGACCTTCACCGATGGCTTGGACCAAGGCTCCTACGTCTTGGGCGGCTACAACTCGGGTGCAGACTACCTTGACGATGTCAACGTCCGCATCATGACTTCCCCCATCGGTGGACAAAACATCTCGGCCTACTCCATCGGCATACGCGGCAATGACGTCAGCGACATCGAGGGCTTCCGCAACAACCTCAACAAGCTGTCGAGTGACCCCGTGCATAATGTCTTCGAGGTGAACGACATGAGTGAAGCCTCCGAGAAATTCGCGCAGATTGCACAACAGCTTTACAACCAAAGCACCTTCTACAACGTCACCCTGAAGCTGCCGGCTCAGGAGCCCAACACCAGAATCCGTTTCACCTTCGACAATGTGAACGACGATGCCAACAATTCGCAACGCTACATCGAAGGCACCTATATCCGCAACAACGGGAAAGGCCAGCTGACCGACATCCACTATGAAGGTTTGGAATGCATGTCAGGCTATACGGTCACAGCCTCATCGGAAGGCATTTTCGATGTGTTCGCTTTCAAGAACCTGACCGATGCCGAAGGCCATCAAGCCAGCACCGACTATGTGAAGCAATGGAACTTGCTGGAGCCTTCTTTGCAGTGGCAATACAACAGCGAGTTCACGCCTTCGGGCAACACCGAGGTCGTTAACGAATACAAGAGTGCCATGATTATGCTGGTTCTCGACTGCTCCAGCTCGCTCGGCACCGACTTCGTCAACATGAAGACCGCCGCCAACTCGTTCATCGAGACCCTTAGCGGCAACTACAACGGACGACGCTAACCCCTCATCGCCATAACCCTAAGCCCATGCAAACGAAACCCCTCTATCCCGTCATCCGGCTCGGAAAGGACAAGGACGATGCCCTGCGCCGTTTCCACCCCTGGGTGTTCTCAGGCGCCATCCATGAAGCCGACGAAGGTCTGCAGGCTGGCGACACCGTCACCGTCACCGACTATAAAGGTGAAATCCTCGGCACAGGTTTCTGTGAGTCGGACAGCATCGCTGTGAAGATGCTCAGCTTCGACAACCGCAGGATTGACGAGTGGTTCTTCTTGGAGAAACTCAATCAGGCCCTTCAGGTGCGTAAGCGCATGGGGCTGGTGGGCAATCCCCACACCAACTGCTATCGCCTTGTCCATTCGGAAGGCGACGGCTTGGCGGGTCTCATCGTCGACATCTACGGGCATACCGCTGTGGTGCAGGCCCAGACCGAAGGAATGGCCCTGCATCTGAAAGAGATTGTGCGTGCCCTCAAATTAGTGACTGAGCTGGAGTTGCAAGCTATCTACAACAAAAGCGCAGAGGCTATGCAGCGCATGGGCAAGGAAGACGAAGCCATAGAGGACGGCTATCTCTTGGGTGGACCCATCGACGAGAAGATTATCGAGAACGACAGCCTTTATCTCCCCAACTGGGAAGAGGGGCAAAAAACCGGTTTCTTCCTCGACCAGCGCGAGAACCGCGAGCTGGTGCGTCAGCTGTCTCAAGGCAAAACAGTGCTGAATGCCTTCGGCTACACAGGAGGCTTCTCCATCGCAGCACTCAAAGGCGGTGCCACACGCGCCGTTACCGTCGACACCTCGAAGAGAGCTCTGACGATGGCTGAGGCTAACCTAGAACTCAACGGCTACTCAAAAGAAGAGAATCCCTGCGTGGTGGCTGACATGAAAGACTACGTGAAAGACCTTCGCGAAGGTGCTTTCGACCTCATCATCCTCGACCCGCCGGCGTTTGCCAAGCGGCATCAGGACCGGCATCGCGGCTTGGGAGGCTACAAGTTCATCAACGCCGAAGCCATCAAGCGTGTCTCCAAAGGCGGACTCATCTTTACCTTCAGTTGTTCGCAAGCCGTCGACAAGGCTACCTTCCAAGGCATCGTTACCGCTGCCTCCATCGAAGCCCGTCGCAACGTGCGCATCCTGACACAGCTGTCGCAGCCCGCTGACCACCCCATCAACATCTTCCATCCGGAGGGGGCTTACCTCAAAGGACTGCTGCTTTTGGTAGAATAAAAAAGGCGGGTTTCGACCCGCCTTTTTTTTATTCTTTCTGGCTTAAGAACGACCCCAACAGACGTGGGTGACTCTTGTGCTTTTTAACGCCTTTCGCGTCAGACTTGGCAACATCGTTGCTGATACGCTTCAAATAGGCTGTCTCATAATAGTACTTGTTCTCTTTGTCGATGAGATAGTTGTTCTCATACACAAAAGAATTGTCACTCAATTCGGAAACAAGCAACATAAAGGTCTCTGCCGTATTCTTCATACGCATATAGAGAACGGACTCATTTTTGTCGTAGGAATAAGTGAAGGGGTAGACCAGAGTCGTGTCAGGGCAAGCGAGGTATGTGGTATCATTGCCAGCAATGACTACCAGCGTATCAATGTCGCTGTCACGCATCTCACCGCTCTTGTCTTCTCTGAAGACGAGTTGGAGGCCATTATTGACATCCTGCGGGTCATACTCATACGTATAGGTTTCCATCGAACCTTGAATAGGATTGCCGGCATAGTCGATATTGTACTCTTGGTAGACGATTTTTTCTACACCCCAAGTACCAACAAAGGTCTTGTAGTCTTTGCCACACGAGGCAAACAGCACAGCGCATAAAGCGCACAACGTTAAAACACTAAGCTTTTTCATTTTTTAATAATTAAATTGTTAATCGATTCGTTTCATAAAAAACCGTTCAAAGAAGGGTTCAACCTCTGAGAAATGGTTAGTCCATGAGGACACAATACTATCGGCGGTAAGCAACTCGATATCCATGTCAGCGCTGGTGGCATCCGAGAACAACGAGATGATCCACGATGTATTGTAGATGGTAAGGGTTTGGCTTACCGTGTCGTACTCATAGTCGCAATTGAATTTTTTGATTAGGGCAGGACTGTCATTCAGCAACAGCTTTCCCGACCCGTCTTTGTAGAAATAGACTTCGTAGCCCAATCCTGGGCCCACCTCATACTGTAGGGTATCCCATTTTTCGTAACCCGTGCTGTCGACGCGGCAGCTGACATATTGCTTGCAGCCCCAGTGACCCACGATAGGCGAAACAGCGGTTTCATCTTGCTTGCAGCACGAAACAAGTGCCGTCATCATAAGGAGCATCACTCCTAAACTTCCAATTTTTACTTCCTTTTTCATAAGATTACACGTTGCAAAAATAGGATTTATTCAAATATCGCGCCAAATTTCTTATTTTTGCTGCACAATTTTTTCTCACGATGAAAAGAACGCCTCTCCTTATTATACTATGTATCTTGGGGTTTGCCCCGTTCGCACCCGCTCAGGATGTGCTTACGGTAATGCAATACAACCTTTTATATTACGGCAACTACAATAGTGGTTTTGCTGATTGCTACGAAACCAATAACAACACACAACGCAAGGACGAGTGCATACGCACCATCATGAATTACGTGAAACCCGACATCCTGACGGTATGTGAGTTTGGTTCCACGCAACAGCTTCATACAGACTTCCTACGTCATAACCTTAATATCAATGGGGTCAACTACTGGAAGTCGGACAATATCATCAACTACGCGAACAGCAACATCATCAACCACATCTTCTACGACTCGCGCAAGATGGAGCTGAAACGGCATGTGGCCCTGAATACCGAGCCACGCGACACCGATGTCTATGAGTTGTATCTGAAGACCCAAGGCTTGGCAGAGGGCGACACCATCCGTCTGGTTTGCATTGTGGCACATCCAAAAGCCGATAAGGGCACAGACAACGAAGCACGACGCCGCGCCTTGATGCAAAAGACTATGGACTACGTGAACCAACACTACCCCGCCGACAATGTGCTGATCATGGGCGACTTCAATATGTATGGTGCCAGCGAGAGCGGCTATCGCTTGCTCACCCAGACCTACAGCAATCCAGACATCTGTTTCATGGACCCTCTTGCCTTACTGGGCGGCGTGGGCGAATGGACCAACAACAGCCAATACGCCCCCTTCCACACCCAGTCGACCCATAGCTATTCCGATGAGTGCTTCTCAAGCGGCGGTTTGGACGACCGCTTCGACATGATTCTGATGGCTGACGAAATCGCCATGAATTTCAATCATCTGCGCTATCTTTCGGGTTCCTACAAGGCTTTAGGCAATGACGGGAACCACTTCAACCAAAGCATTAACCAATATGGCAACGCTTCCGTACCCGCTGACGTGCTTGAGGCTTTGTTTGATGCCTCAGACCACCTTCCCGTAACCATGAAAATCAGCGTGGATGCCCATTTGGGTATCACTGAGACAGACCCGTCCATCTTGCAAGCCAGCATAGCCCCCAACCCAATTTCAAATTTGGCTACTGTCCGCTTCACTAACCCGAAAACAGGTCATTTGCGTTTCGTAATCCACACAATACAAGGACAAGTGGTGTTGGCTGAGGAAGCCTATTTCGACGAGGGCGAACAACAGTTTGAGTTGCAGCTTGGAGATTTGCCGAAGGGATTCTATCTGCTGCGCTTGGAGAAAGAAAATGGTTGTTGCGAAACACTTAAACTACTACTACAATGAAAACAATGAACCTATGGAAGAAATAACGACCTTTTTAGAGAACATCCTGCATAACAACAACCGCCCCTGGTTTCAGGAGCATAAGCAAGAGTACCAGAAGGCGCAGGCCAACTTCAACGCCCTCGCCGAACAAATCATAGAAGGGGTGCAGAAGTTTGACAACAACTGCAAGGGCCTGACCCTGAAAGACTGCACCTACCGTTTCTATCGCGACACACGTTTCTCACCCGATAAGCGACCCTACAAGACCCACTTCGGGGTGTTCGTCTGTCCCCAAGGCAAGAAGTCGATGCTAAGCGGCTATTACTTCCATATCGAAGCGAAAGAGGCGGAATACCTGGGACACAATATGATCTGCACGGGAATGTATATGCCCGATAACGTGATGCTGAAGACCATACGCGACGAAATCCTCTTCAACGGTGAGCCGCTGTCTGAGAGCATCGCAAAGGCCAAGGGCTTCAGCCTTGATACAAGTCGCGCCATGAAGCGTGTCCCCAACGGCTATCCCAAAGAGCATCCCCAAGCCGACCTCTTCAAACAACGCGATTGGCTCCTGGTGCAAGACCTCGACGACAAGCACCTCTTCGACCCGCATCTTGTCGAATGGGTGCTGGCTGAGTTCAAGAAGACCAAAGATTTCTGCCAATGGCTGAACCGAACCGTCGGCTATGAACCGTGATTCGCTGAAATTTCGTACTTTTGCGCCCTCAAAATGGCAGAAATGAATCAGATTGACAGGACTAAGGAGTTAGAGACCAAGAACATAGGTAGCTTGCTATGGATGTTTGCGCTGCCTTCCATCATCAGCCACATCATCGCGTCGGTCTACAATATCGTGGACCGTGTGTTTTTGGGGCAGTATGTGGGAGCTCTCGCTATTGCAGGTCTGGCTATCACTATGCCTGTCATGAATATCATCCATGCTTTTGGCTCGTTGGTGGGTGCCGGCTCTGCGGCCCGTATGTCGATTATCCTGGGTAAGAAAGACTACAACTGGGCGGAGAAGATTTTGGGCAACAGCCTCTTGCTGACCTTCTTCTTCGGCTTCCTTTTCGTCACAGGCGGCTACCTCTTCATGGACAAGATTTTGACCCTGTTTGGTGCTTCGGAGGATACCATTTCTTACGCCCGCGAGTATATGGACATCGTGCTTCCCGGTATGTTTATGACCACCCTGACCTTCAACCTGACGGGTTTGATGCGTTCCTCGGGCTATCCCCAGAAGTCGATGTGGATTATGGTTTCAGGCGCTATCGTCAATATCGGCCTCGATGCGCTGTTTATCTATGTATTGGACTGGGGCATCGCCGGTGCGGCTTGGGCCACTACCCTCTCGATGACGGGTACGGCTATTGCCGCTGTGATTCATTTCATCCAGCCCAAATCGTTCATCCGTTTCCGGAAACATGCTTGGGCTCCCAAGCTCTATATCTTCCGCAATATCCTGATGATAGGCATGAGTCCCTTCCTGATGAATGTGGCGGCATCGGCGGTAGTGGCTCTGCTCAACCGCCAGCTCATCCGCTATGGTGGCGACTTTGCCGTAGGTGCCTATGGTATCGTCAATACCTTCGCCAGTCTGAGCGTAATGCTCATCTTCGGCGTCTGCCAAGGGATGCAGCCCATTGCGGGCTACAACTATGGTGCAGGACATCCGCTACGTTTGAAAGCGGTATACACTTTGGCGATGAAGGTCAATGTGCTGATTGGTTTCGTTGGTGCCTTGTTGGCAATGACCCTGCCCGGTCTGTTGCTCCGTGCCTTTACTAACGACCCTGAAGTCATCCGTATCGGCATTCCCGCGATGCGTTTCATCATGGTAATGTTCCCCTTGGTAGGATTCACCATCACCAATTCCAACTTCTTCCAGAGTATCGACAAGCCCTGGATTGCTATTGTCACCAGCCTCTCGCGTCAGGTGCTCTTCCTCGCCCCAATGATTTACATTGTCCCCACCCTTTTCATTGATGCCGGCGGCAACGGCCTTACAGGGGTTTGGGCCTCTATGACGATTTCCGATGTCTTGGGTGCTTTGCTGGCCTTCTTGCTGATGCTGACGCAACGGCACGTTTTTAAAACCGCTGAATAATGAATGCTACCAATGCCATTCTTGCTCCCGAAAACACACATATCGTGGACTCATATCTGGTGAAGAGCAAGGATGAAATCCGTGCCTACCTACAAAAGTTACGTGACATAGGCTCCGACCAAATGTCTGTCAACCAGCGTGATTTGGAATCACAAGTACGCGAATGGCGCTCCCACAATTTCTTCTATCTGATGCATGTGTTTCGCAGCCGCACTAAAGACGTTGACCTTGAGTTGAAACAACCTTGGTGGCGCGAACTGTTTTGCAGCGTGGTGAGTTTTTTCTATTTCTGGTGAATTACTTTTTCAGTGTAAGAGATTGCGGGGCAAGCCCGCAATGACCTTTTGCAGTGGGTTTTTACTTCGCAATAACGATGCCCAATTCCTTATTGAGCTGCTTGCGAATATCGTCAAGGTCTTTCTTGCGTTTGAGCAAAATAAGTTGGTCTTCCAAATCCTCAGTGGTTTTCAGTTCATCCTCAACAGCCTTGCGACGCTCCTCGATAATGAGATCCTTGTAGCGATAAATAGAGGATAATACGGTGGCACGCAGCCTATCTTCCTCCTGCTTGACATATATGCCGTACTTATCCCATTGGTCGAGTTTATATTGCGATGAAAGCAGGTCAGCAGCCAATTGGGCAATGGTTTCATCCTCATGCGAGACAAAAAACTGGTCATCAGGGATATGGCCTTCATCGATAGCCTGATCGAAGATATCAAAGATCTTTCGATTGACGACATTCGTAAACAGGAATCCGTCCATCTTCAAATCGTCGATAATCATCTGAGCTACGGATACCTGCTCGTAAATCTTTTGTCCTTCTTCATCTATACGTTCATCGGCAACCATCTTGTTACCATACATCAGCAACAGTTTCACCAATTCACGCTCTTGATAGTAGCCTGCGGGCAGTTGGTCCTCAAGGGTTTCGTCAGGTTGTTGCTGAGTGACGACAGTAGTAGTTTGGGTATCAGGCAGGGACTCGCCTTCGGGTCCCAACGATTTCTTTAACTTGGCTCGCAGCAGCTTGTTCAGCTCGTTGGTGAGGGTTTGTTCCGGCATATCCAAAAGGCGGCTGCATTCCTTCACGTAGGTAATGCGGAAGATGCTGTCAGGAACCACAGAGATGGTCTCCACGATGTCGCGGACGACTTCTCCACGTTTGATAGGGTCGTTCTCGGCATCTTTCAGCAGCAGTTCCGTCTTGAAACGCACAAAGTCTTTGGCGTTATCCTTTAGATAGTTGGTGACATATTCTACAGAGTAGTCTTTGCCGAAAGTATCAGGGTCGTGTTCGGGAGGTAGCACCACTACCCGGACATTCATACCCTCCGACAGAATCATATCGGTGCCGCGCAACGCCGCATGGATACCTGCCGAGTCGCCATCATAGAGCATCGTGATGTTCTTTGTGTAGCGCTTCACAAGGCGAATCTGCTCCATCGTCAGCGAGGTACCGCTGCTGGCTACCACGTTCTCAATGCCAATCTGGTGCATTCGCAGCACATCGAAGTAGCCTTCCACGAGGATGCATTCATTCTGCTTGGAGATAGCACTTTTGGCGAAGTAGATGCCGTAGAGCGTGTTCTTCTTGTCGTAAATCTCCGACTCGGGCGAGTTCTGGTATTTGGGGCTTTTCTTGTCGTTGGTGAGGATACGTCCTCCAAAGCCAATCACCTTGCCTGTGAGGTTATGGATGGGGAACATCACCCTCCCATGATAGCGGTCATACAGGCCTTTGTTGCCTTTCAACGACAGACCTATCTGCTCCAATAGCTCTTCGGAATATCCGTTATTCTTGGCGTATTGGGTGAAAGCATCCCATTTTTCAGGACTATAGCCGAGGTGGAACTTCTCGATGATGGGGTCAAAATAACCGCGTTCGCGGAAGTATTTCAGTCCGATGGTCTTCCCCTCTTCGGTGTTCCACAGCGTATCAACGAAGTATTTGTCGGCAAACTCGTTGATGTTGAACATCTTCTCGCGGACACTCTGCTGCATGAGCTCTTCAGCAGTTTGTTGTCGCTCCTCGATTTTGATGTTGTATTTTTTGGCGAGGTAGTGCAGCGCCTCCGGATAGGTGTAATGCTCATGTTCCATAAGGAACTTGGCTGAGTCACCTGCCTTTCCGCAACCGAAGCACTTGAAGATGTTCCTTGCTGGATTGACACTAAACGAGGGCGTCTTCTCATTGTGGAAGGGACAGTTTCCCCACAGGTTCGACCCGCGTTTCTTCAGCGTGACGAACTCGCCTACCACCTCTTCAATGTGGGCGGCTTGCAGGATTTGCTCTACTGTCTCCTTCGGTATCGCCATAATAGCCTCTAACTACGCTTATTCCTTCACCTCATAGAACAGCGGCCCGTCAGTACGGATGGGGTGACCCGCCTCGTAGTATTCGAGCGGGGTCAGCACCTTGTCGAAGACATAGTACTGCACCAACACAAGGTCTTTCCCATCGTTGATCCAGCCATAGATGCGATCGTGGTCAATGGGGTCGAGGGGCTTGCCTTCTTCATCAACGAGACCTTCAATTTCAAGAATGGTAGTGTTGGTTACGAACTTCTCAAAGGTGGTCATCTGGGTCGTCTTCCCGTCTTTGGTAGTCAGTGTGACGCGATGCAGGAAGGGCGAATGGGTGACGGAGTCGATACGTTCCTGCGGGATGAGGTTGTTGAGTAAGGCCTCAAAGCGCAAGTCGCCAAACGAGGAGAGCAGGTTGATGACTTTCAGCGTGTCGAAAGCCACAGGGCTGTTGTCTGCGAGTCGGGTCACCTTATATTGGTGACGACCTGTATTCTCCACCTTGAAGCTGGACTGAGGCTCGCGATTGAACTCCACACTGACTGACTGTATATCCGCCAAACTGGCACTGAAGATACCGTGATCGCGCCAGTCATCCTCGAGGGCTGTAAAACGTGTGGTGATAAAACCACGGAAACCGGGAATATAGACGATATAAGCCTGCTTGGCACCCTCACGAAGCATAAAGGTGCCGCTGCTGTCCTTGGTGGCATCACCCACATAGAACACCTTGGTGCGCTTCTCATACGGGAAGAGCTTGATGCGGTTGAACAGGTTGATGCGCGGAACGATTTGATACACTTCCACCTTGGTGCTGTTCACCGCCAACTGCTTGACGATGTTATCGTGGCTTGCACGTGAGACAGGCATCTTGATGCGTACCTTATACAAGGTGGTCAGCAGGGCTTGAATCTGTTTGGTGTGGGCCTTGTATTCGCCATTCAGCGTCCAAGTGTTGTCGGGCTGACGTTCCAGCAGCGACTCGTTATCGCGGCGGTCTGCCAGATAGAGTTTGGTGACAGAAGCTGTGTCCCACACCTGAAAGTCGGCGGCTTCGCCCCGTATGGTGGTGAGGTAACGGTTGTTCCAAACCAAAACGGCGGCAATGACGATGAGGACAGCCGTTATGATAATCGTTAGTTTATTGTTCTTCTTCATGTTGTGAAACGGTTATTTGCTGTATTTTTTCTTTCTGATAAAGGCCATCACGAAGCCCAAAGCGATAATCAAGGCAATGGGGACAACGGTGTTGATGATTTGCCACTTGGTGCGTTCCTTTGCAATCTTGGTGGTGTCGAGCAGTCTGATTTTCAGTTCGCGTGAACGAATGTCAATCAAGCCCTCACCGTCCACGAGGTAGCTGATGCAGTTCTCGATGAACTCCTTGTTGGCGTAGGTATTTTCGGTGTATTGGTCGAAGCCCAAGGGCAACGGCATCTTGCGCTTAATGTCAATCTGGTTGCGGATGATATCGCCGTCAGCCACCACAATCATGGCGGTGGGTTCGCTCTGGTCCAGATATTTCAGTTCCTCGCTGTCGACAAGTTCCTGCGGGATGCGGTTGGCATAGAGCGATGGGAAGCTGCCCTTCAGCAGATAGGCCACGTTTTTGCCTTTCGAGTTGAACATCCGCTGGTTCGGAGTCTGGCGCAACATCGCCAAAGTGATGTAGACCGGTGCCCCAGAAACTTTGGTATAGTCGGAGGTCTTCAACAGCGGGATTTGGTTGATACCGTTGGCTGAAGTGGTGGCATCCATCGAGCTGACGAAGTCTGCCTTGATGGCATTCATGTTTCGCACCATCGGGTGGTTGCTGGCTGCCTGCAACAAGGGGAAGTAGAACCAGCGGAAGAACTCCAATTGGGGCTGACCCGCCATTTGGCCTGTACGTACAGGCAAAGCGGCACAGGTGAGGTCCAAAAGGAGGTCACGATTGAGGCGCACACCGTATTTGAAGAGCATATCATCCAAATTAAGGTCTTGCTCAACGCCAATGGTCGACTCCTGGCTTTGCAAGCTGTCCATCGTGGCGAAGACGGGTTCAACGAGCCACAACACCTTGCCCCCATGCATGATGTACTGGTCGATAAGGAACTTGTCCTTCTCGCTGAAGGGCTGTGTGGGTTTGGCAATAATAATGGCATCAAAGCTCTTGAAAGCCTTTACGTCTTTCGCTGTGTCTTGGGTACGGTGCATCAAAGCATCGATGCGTCCTCCAATCTCCACACGACCTACATTATAATGCTGCGAGAGGCTCTGGGTGATGTCATAAACGTCCATAGGCTCCAGCTCCCCATGACCCTCGATAAAAGCGATGTTGGGTTTCTTGAAGCGGGTCACTTTCTTTACGGCATCTATCAGGCGGAACTCCAGATTCTGCATCGAGGCGTTCAATGCCTCCTCTGAGCTCTGCCCCAGCTGGTTCTCCAACAGGTCGATGGCAATTTCGGTATCGTTGCGATAGCTCACCAAAGCTCCCGGCCAAATAATCATCTGTTTCGAAGAGCCATCGGAAGCACGGTCCAGCACGTTGGTTGGATTAAGGCCCGACTGGTAGAGCAGTCTGTAGTTCTCTTGCCGCTCGTTGGGGTCTTCGCTCTCCGAAGGGTTGATAAACTCATAATCGATGTATTTCGAGTAGGCCCGGAACTCATCGAGCATCTCCTTGGTTTCGCGGCGCAGCTTCTTGAAGCCGGCGGGGAAGTCGCCTTCGAGATAGACCTTGAAGTAGACATAGTCGTCCAAGTTATTGAGGATTTCCTTCGTTGTGGGCGAGAGGGTATAACGTTTCTCGCTGGTCAGGTCGAGTCGGGTGAACACAAAAGAGCCGATGATATTCACCAACACGACAATCGCCACCGTGATAAGGAAAGCGATGATTTCGTTCTTTCTCAGATTCTTGCGTTTGTTTTCCATCGTCTACCTCCTTTACCATTTGCGGCTCGCAAGAACCAGTTTTGTTGCACTCAGAAACAAAGTGATGACACTCAGGAAATACAGCACATCGCGGGTGTCAATCACACCTCGGCTCAAGGAGCTGTAGTGGGCACTCATGCCGAGCTGCTGGATAAACAAGTCGACCTTGCCGAAGAGCGAGAGCGAGTAGATGAACTCAAAGCCCATCAGCAGGAAGCCGCAGAGGAAGACCGACAGGATAAAGGCCAAAATCTGGTTGTTGGTCAGCGAGCTGCAAAACACACCAATGCTGACAAAGGTGCTGCTTAACAGGAAGAGTCCGATATAAGAGCCCCAGATGCCGCCGCTGTCGAGGTTGCCTTTGGGCAGACCGAGACGGTAGACTGAGAAATAATAGATGAACGTCGGGATGAGAGCCAGCAGCACCAAAGCCACTCCAGCGAGGAACTTGGCCCAGATAATCTGCCAGTCCGACAAAGGCTTGGTGGTAAGCATCTCGATAGTGCCAGTTCGGTTCTCCTCGGCAAAGCTGCGCATCGTCACAGCAGGAACAAGGAAAAGGAACACCCAAGGGGCGAGGATAAAGAGGCTGTCGAGGTTGGCGTAACCATAGTTCAGCACATTGAAATCGCTCTCAAACACCCAAAGGAACAATCCGGTGATGAGCAGGAACACCACAATCACCATGATGCCGATGAGCGAGCTGAGGAAGTTGCTGATTTCTTTCTTGAATAGAGCGTACATACGCGGTTGTTTTATTTACGTTTTCCAAACAATTCGGAATGGGTTCCGAGTCTGACTAATTCTATGATGTCGCTTTTGGGGTCAATCCAAATCAGTAAGAAGTCGTCTTGAATGTGACATTCGATGCAACCTTTATAATTACCGTGAAGCAGGTGAAGAAAATACTCCTGGGGTATGGGAGATTCTTTTTCCAACAATTTCAGCACCTTTTTCAGCTCGGCCAACTTCTTAGGTTGGTTTTTGTATCGCTTCAAATCTTTCCTATACCGAGTGGTAGGTTGCAGTTTTCTCATTCTTCGTTCAGAATATCATCAAACATTTCGTCAACATCGGTGTAAACCTTGTTTCGGTTACGGCCCGACATAGCTTCTTCTATAGCTGCTTTCGTGACCTCGTTGGGCTCTGCATAAAAATAGTCCAACAGCAAACTTTCCAAGAAATTATTAAGTGTTCGGTTCTCCCTTTGAGCTGCAATTTTCATGTCGTCAAGAAGGTCAGTCCTAAGCCGAAAAGAGGTTTGCCTTCTTTGGATGGTAGTTGCTTCCATAGTGACTTATCATTGTAGTTAATTATGCTGCAAAAGTAATACAAATAATTCGATTGGGATACAAATAACTGAAAAAAGCCGACACCACCGTCGGCTTTTCATCGTTCCATTTTTTTTCAGTAGGGGTTGAAAACTGCCTGCCTATCACCCGCAGGGATTTTGATATGGTCAAAAACAGGCCGTTTTTAAAAAGGTTACCTTTTGTGGCAAGAAAGGTTACCTTTTGTGGCAAAAAAGGTAACCTTTTTTATTTGGCCATTTTTTGGGTCGTTTTTCGCGAAGTATACTTGAGCTGGCAGATAAAGTGACTTTAGCTGGCAGGTCAAGTATACTTGAGCAAAAATGGGGGGTCAACGCGTCTAAGCCGTCATGCCCCCATTAAATAGTTTATTCCGCATTGCGAACGAGACGCACACTATATCCATAGGCGCGAGCGTTGACAGATTGCGCGTATACAGAGCTGTAATTACCACTAAAAGCAAGACTTTCTGCATCAAAGTCACCATAGCACGAACCTGACCAGTATCGGCCACAGGACCCCATTTCGTATAGCGAAGTACCCGTGCGGCTTCCAGCAGCAGGTAAGAACACAGCTCCTTTGGCCTCCATCTGAGACCATTGCGTTATTGTGTAGACATTCCCCCATTTTGTGCTACCCGGGATGAAGTTCAGTCCCCATGGTAACGTCCAGACATCAGGTAGGAGAATCATGCCGTTCACTCCGTTCACTTTGCCTAATCCGTATTTTGAGTCCGCATCAGTACGCTGATAGATGACATAATACCATTCCTCTGTGGTCAATGTGTGCCAGCCTCCATTTTCCTGGTTGCCGCCATTGACGATTGCGTTGTAGCCCCAGTCCGCTTGGCCGGTCTGATCGTAAAGGTTGTAATACACGTTGCCATAGACATTGTAATCGCCAGGATTCAAACTAGTACTCCAAGGCTGATAGCATATAGCACCATGGCTGTAACCACTCGTACCCCAGCCAAAGAGGTCAATCCAACCAGTATATGTCTCTGAAATGTTGCTATTGGCATTACCTATACTATTCCACTGGTTTACGGCAAAGCGCCAATTGTTATTCGAGGCTTGAAACTGAAGGTTGCCTTGCGAGAAGTATACTTGGTCGCCATTTCCATTAATGGTGAATTTTCCATTAACGGCTCCAATAGGAGCGATAGTACCAGGATAAATTTCGTTAGTGATTTCCACTGGAATTCCCATAGTGAAGTATCCATTTTCATAAATGGCAGGCACTGCACTTCGTCCTCCAATATATGTTCCATCTTCCGAGTAAGCACTTCCAACCTCTCCAAATTCCAAAGCCTCCTGTGGCAGAAGAATCGCCCACCGTTCGCCATTACCGATAGGCAGGGTAATCACGCCTTCGCCCTCTTGGCTATAGCCGAATGCATTTGTCGAGAAATCAATGGTCACCTTATTATTAAAGCCAGTGATGCTAGTGGCGGCAGTCGACAAGGTAGTTACATCAAACCTCACCAAAGCGCACTTGTTGAGCAGATGGGCAGTGAAGGTGGTTGCGCCAGCGGTATAGCTCTCATTGGATGGAGCATATTCAATTACAGGCAAATGTTCAGTTTGATCACTAATAACCACCGAGCATGATGTCGTGACACCAGATGTAAGGTTTTCGGAGGGTGTCACATTACCCAAGAAATAGAAATGCAACGGTTCGCCAACGATTGGGTTAGTGATGGTGCCGCCAAAATTCGTTCCATTGTGCGTCAGTGTGCCGATGAATGTGCCGCCACTGGCCACATAAATCACATCGCCAGTCTCGTAGGTGACTGTACCCGTACCCGTGTTCACGTCCATTCTCGTGCCGCTGTTGTTCCGGATGTCAAGGGTGATGGAAACAGTATCGCCCTCGTTGGCGGTTGTGGGTTGTTCTTTCTTGCATTGCGACAGACCTAAAACCAAGGTCAGTGCCATTGCGATAATACCAATTCTTTTCATGTTCATTTCTCCTTTCTGTTTTGATGGTTTTTCCTTGATTTAACTGTTGCATAACAGGCACCCGCCGCGAGCATGACAAATAGTCCACTGCCCAAGGGGGCGCCAAAGGTTTGGCCGGTGATGTTGCCGTTTGTAGCACCGAAGCCTTGTCCTGTGAAATAGCCTCCAGCCGTGCTTTCGTTTCTGCCCATCAGACCGTTGGATTCGGTTGGGACAATCTCGCCAAACAGACCTCCCGGCCTACTGTTTTGTCCCTGTGCAAGCAGGTTGGATGGCAGCAGCAATCCTGCCGCCACCAACAAAGCCCATTTCGCCGTCTTTTGCCTTTTTCTTGTCTTAATGGATTGCATAGATTGAGTTTATTGTCTGTCCGCCGGCCCAAACGGACACTATACAAATGACCACAGAGCGGAGCCTCCCAAACTTATCCTTATTTCTGGTTGTTGGGTCTGGACTCCCATAGCTATCAAAATAATGGATACGGTAAAGCTCCACTGTTTATGTTGGTGTTCGAATACACAAACAATAAACAGCGAAAGCCACCTCATCTCATCATTCCTCATAGCTAATGCGAATTGTCCAGATTCACAACCGAGGAACAAAGCGAAGAATGCGCTTTCTCTGGCCAAATCGATTTCTCCCGACTTGGCAGGGGCAAAAATAGGGATTTTTTGGAATATGCAAACTGAATAATGGAAAATTTCTAATTTTGCAGTAGAAAACAGCCCTCCTTAATAGGCAGAATTATGGAAGACATCATCTTGAGAGAAAATGGCCAATTGCGATTCGACAATCTCTTTGAGGATACTTGTGCCATCATCGAGCAAGCCCAAAACAAGGCCATAAGAGCCGTCAGTGTCGCTCTTACTTTGCGGAATTGGCAAATTGGGCAAAGGATAGCCCGCGAGGAACTGGACGGAGCAGCAAGAGCGGGCTACGGCGAGCAAGTCATCCAACGGTTGTCGGAGAAACTCACATTGAAGTTTGGCAAAGGCTATGACAAAATCTCATTGTACAACTACATCAAATTCTTCCGCCTTTTTCCCGAAATTGTTGACGCAGTGAGTCAACAATCCGGAAAAGTTGACGCAACGAGTCAACAATTGCTGCCTTGGACCCATTACCGAGAACTGATTCGTGTTGAAAACCGAGAGGCTCGCCAATGGTATGAGCATGAAGCCATTCGGGAGACTTGGAGCACTCGTACCTTGCACCGCAATATCGCTTCTCAATATTATTTCCGTCTGCTGCAATCACAAGACAAACAGCCAGTCATCAACGAAATGCACCAACTCACCGCCACTTTCCAGAACGACCCGAAAGAGTTTGTCAAGAATCCAATAGTAGCCGAATTCCTTGGCCTTACCCAAAACACATCTTTCACCGAAACCAAGCTGGAGACCGCCATTATTGACCATATCCAGCATTTCGTCATGGAATTGGGAAAAGGTTATGCTTTTGTAGCTCGACAACAACACATCAGAACCGATATGGGAGACTTCTTCATCGACTTAGTATTCTACAACTACATATTGAAATGTTTCCTGCTAATCGACCTGAAGACAACGGCGATTTCCCATCAGGATGTGGGTCAAATGGACATGTATATCAGGATGTATGACGACCTAAAGCGACCCAAGGGGGATAATCCCACAATTGGCCTGATTCTTTGTTCGGATACCAGCGAGGACATGGCACGATATTCAGTGTTGCATGACAACGAGAGGCTTTTTCAAGCCAAGTATCTGACATATCTTCCTTCAGAAGACGAACTCAAACATGAAATTGAGCAGCAGAAAGAAATCTTCAGGTTGCAACAAGCGGATAGGAAAGACGAATTTTGAAAATGATTTGAAGAATGGAACAAAGCGAAGAATGCGCTTTCTCTGGCCAAATCGATTTCTCCCGACTTGACGATTGCAAAAATAGGAAAAATTGCTATATCAAAGCCGTTTTAGAGAGAAAAAACATAATACGCTCTCTGTAAAACTAACTGTAACAACTGTAACAACTGTAGCAGTTGCCATTTGGATTGATATTATATTGAATGTAATTATTTGTAACACATATTGTTAGTTTCCTTGCTTTTGCCCTTTCAGGGCGAAAAACAAAACCACGACTGTTACTCAGGGCGTTGCCCTGAGATAGTAGTTTATGGCCTTTCAGGCCGTTCTGCCGATATCGCCAAATCATTTTGACTAATGACTAAAATGACTAAAATGACCGAGCCTGTACTGGATGTCGACCCCTCTTCCCCCTCTGTTCTCCTTCTGTTTTCTCCCTGTTTTCTCTCTGTTTTCTCCCTGCCCACAGCAAGGAATCTGAAAGGTAACACAAAGGTACCTCAAAGTTACCAGAAAGTGACTATAGGCATGCTATAGCCTTACTATAGCGTTGGTATAGCCTTGCTATCGTTTTTTGTACTTTAATGGATTGTGAATGAGTGTGTTATGGAGGAAAATCAGTATACAAGTCTATCTGCATATTGTATCACACAGAGAAACAGATAGTTACAAAGATTTTCCTATCTCATTCGGGCTTTGCACTTGCGGTTGCAAAGGTAAGAAAAATATCTGGATTGGACAAGTATTTTTTCTGTTTTTTGGCTCTTGGATTTCACAATTATTGCTATTTTTGCCGTCGGAAAATTGATAAAACGTTTCATCATGTGTACCGTAACATTGTCATACGACCAGAACAACGCTTTGGCGAGAAGGAAACTGGCAGTTCTTTTAGACACAGGGCTGTTTGTTGAATTATCCAAAACCTCAGAAGAGGAAAGTAGAGAGATGAAAGAACATCGTGAAGAAGTAGAGGCTTTTCTTGCTGCCTCAAAACGTAGTATGTCTGAAGTAATAGCCCGTTATCTATGAAATACAGCCAGAGAGATATTGTAGAGGTAAATTTTTTGTTCCCAGACGGTTCAATGAAATTACACCCAGCCATTATTGTGTCAAATAATGAGTTACAAGAAGATGAATTTGGACTGATTTATCTGGTTTTGATTACTTCAAATGAAGATATCAACCCTCAGTATTCATATTCCCTCAATAATGAGATGCTCTTGTCACACTCGTTTTCAAAGCCCAGTTATGTAAAATGTCAGATTATCGCTGGATACACAACAAGAGATGTGATGCGCCGATTGGGATCTGTCAAAAAAGAGTATTTCAATCAGATAATAGACAAGATAATCACGTCCATTTTCTAAAGTGCCAATTGTCACAGCACAAAGCTATATCGATGAACTGGCTGCCTTCGTCCCTTCTCCTTATAGCCTTCGCACTTCTTTTCTCCCATTGCCAACCCAAAAACAAGGGGCTGAGCACCGAAGAAATCTATGCCGAATTTCAGCAGCCTGCCTCAGAATATCGTCCCTTCGTGCGCTGGTGGTGGAACGGCGACAAGGTGGAGACTGAGGAGCTGGTACGTGAGATGCGTCTGCTGAAAGAGGCGGGCATCGGTGGTGTGGAGATTAATCCGATTGCTTTCCCGAGCTATTGCGACAGCGTTGGAAAGGCTTCATTGCAATGGCTTAGTCCCGAGTGGATTAATATGTTGAAGGTCTGCTTCGATGAGGCCGACTCTTTAGGATTGACCTGCGATTTGCTGGTGGGTTCGGGTTGGCCCTTTGGGGCTGAGTTTCTTAAGGAAGAGGAACGGGCGCAGATTGTGGTCAACTATGCGGAGCCTGTGACGGGGCCCGCTACCTTAACTATCGTAGCTGACAGCCTATGCGAAAAGGCGATGCCTAAGGTGAGTTCGCCTTATAAGGGGAATACTAAGGAACTGATGCTGTTGCGGTTGTATCCGAATCCGACAGCAAAGGTAGATGATTATATTGAGATTTGGCCTGAACCAAAGGACGACTCTTCGGCTCTTCGACCTTGTTCAGAGACCTTTACCGTAGAAATTCCCGAAGGGGAATACACGCTGGCTGCTTTGGTGAAAATCAATGGATTCCTTGAAGTGATTAATGGGGCTCCGGGAGCGGCGGGACCTGTGTTGGATCATTTCAACACGGAGGCCGTCAACCGATACCTTTATAATATGTCCGACAAGATTGAGTCGCAGATTGGTCCGCTGAAAGGCCGCATCCGCGCCCTCTTTACCGACAGTATGGAACTGGAAGGGGCCAACTGGACTAATGATATGGCTGAGGAGTTCCAGAAGCGTTATGGCTACGACATCACTGAGTATCTGCCGTTTATCCTCTTCAAGATTGGCTCGATGGGGAGCGCGCTCAACTATAATCCCGTCGTCCCTGTGACGGAAGACTTCCAAAAAGAAATACAACGAGCCCGTTACGACTTTGAGGACTTCAAGGCACAACTGATGCAGGAGCGGTTCACCAACACTTATCTTGCTTGGTGTCATCAATTGGGCGTGAAAGCTCGCGCACAAGCTTACGGACGAGGCTTCTATCCCTTGGAGAACGCGATGGGCTACGATATCCCCGAGGGCGAGTCGTGGACCACCAACTGGCTGCGCCACAAGCCCGGCGAGGAGATGTCGGAAACGGACTACCGTAGGGGACGCGCCTACACGATGGTCAACAAGTTTGTGTCGTCAGCTGCCCATCTGGCCGGCAACCGTATGGTGAGTTGCGAGGAGATGACCAACACTTACACCGTCTTCAACATGACGCTGGAACAGCTGAAGATTGGCGGCGACCAATCGGCCATCTCTGGCGTGACCCACAGCGTGTTTCACGGTTTCAACTACTCACCCAACCTCGAAGTGCCTTTCCCGGGATGGGTGCGTTACGGAGCCTACTATAGCGAGCGCAACCCCTGGTGGCCCTATTTCAAGCATTACAACGACTACAAGGCGCGACTCTCCTGTGCCTTGCAGCACGGCACCTATTACGCTGACATCGCCATCCTCAACCCCGAGAACGACATGTGGAGCACCATCGGGATGCAGAACGAGCCTTTCCCCAACACCACCCGCGCCCCTTACAAGACTCTCATTTGGGAGGCTATTAATAAATGTGGCGGCGGTGTGGACTATGTGAGCGAGAACATCATCAAGCAGTCGACCATTAATAAAGGTAACCTTTGCTACAACCAGCGGAGATACAATACCCTGATGCTTATTGATGTGGAAAGCCTGCATCCTGAGACTGCTGAACAATTATTGCGCTTTGTAGAAGACGGGGGCAAGTTGCTCTGTATCGACACGATTCCTTATCAATCGTTGGGTCTGAGTGGTGACCTCGTTAAAAAGGACTCCATTGTCAAAAACTGTTTTGAGCAGATTCGTGCCTTTGAAGACCGTTTCATCTTTGTGGAGCCGCCCAAGGAGGGCTTCATCCCTTGGTACGACAGCCTGATGCACGCCGAAAACCTGCCCCATTATCTCGACATTGAGACACCCAATCCCTACGTGATGCAAAACCGCTACACCACCGACGACGGCAGCGAGATGCTTTTCATAGTGAACAGCCACCGCTACCAGTCGCACCCAACCCGCATCACCTTCCACCGCGAGCTGACCCACAAGAAGCATCCCTGGGTCTGGGACCTGCATACCGGCAAGCGTTCTCCCCTACCCTTAGACGAAACAGGTAGCTATGACTTCGATTTGGGTCCCGCTGAGTCGGTGTTGATAGTGTTTGAAAAAGGGAGACACAACAACGAACCCACTGACAGTCGCTTCACGTCATTGCAAGAAAGGCAGCCGCGCTTTGCGTCATTGCGAGGAACGAAGCAATCTAGTATTGACCTCTCCAACGACTGGGATGTAGAACTCCTTCACGCCCATTTGGATACCGTTATCCATACCCATTTCGACACCCTCTTCGATCTGAAAGACTATCCCGATTACCAGCATTTTGCGGGAACCATCGTCTATCGGAAAACCATACACCATAACGGAGAGGTCTCAGGGAATGTCTCTATAGTCGAAAATATCTTGGATTTGGGCCTCGTGGAGGGTGTCTCCGAGGTTTTCGTCAATGGGCAATCCGCTGGAGTAAAGTATTTTGGCCGCAGGATATACGACCTCAGCGACCTGCTCCAAAAGGGAGACAACACGCTGGAAATCCGCGTCACCACCACCTTGGGCAACTACCTGAAGACGCTCAGCCGCGAAGAGAACCCCACAACCTGGATCTACGTCAACCACCCCCGACGCGACCAACCCTTGCAGCCCCAAGGGTTGATTGGGCCGGTCATACTATACAAAATGATATGAAAATGAAGAAATACCTCATCACCTTCTGTCTCGCTCTGCTGCTTGGCCTCCAAGCCTTTGCGCAAGACCCCAAACTCACCTACAACGCCTCCAAATTCGGCATCCGCAGCGACGGTGTCACCATGAACACCCGCAGCATACAGTTCGCTATAGACTGGATTGCGGAACAAGGCGGAGGTACGCTCCGTTTTTGGGTGGGTCGCTACCTTACAGGCAGCATCCATCTGAAATCCAACGTCACCATCGAGCTGATGGAAGGCGCCATCCTCGTTGGCAGCACCAATCCCTTCGACTACGACCGCCTCGTCGCCACCAACGACCACGCCCTCATCCTCGCCGAAGGGGTCGAAAACATCAAATTACTGGGTATTTACAACAGCGGCGGCTGCATCGAGGGACAAGGACGCGAATTGGGCAACAACTGTACCGACCTCGTGCATAAGGGCTTAATGAAAGACCGACTCAGCAACGACCGCGTCGGCGAGGGCTTCCGTCCACGACTGCTGCTGTTCAGGGAATGCAAGAACGTGGAAGTGGACAACGTCACCTTCCGCAACGCCGCCAACTGGGTCTGCATGTACGACCAATGCGAAAATGTGACAGTCAACAACGTGAGGGTGCAAAGCACCGCCTTCTGGAACAACGACGGCATCGACATCGTGGATTGTGACGGCTTCCTGCTGACCAACAGCTATATCGACGCCAGCGACGACGCCATCTGCCTGAAGTCGCACAGTGCCAAGAAGCTGTGCCAGAATGTGGAAGTGCGTAACTGCACCGCCCGCAGCAGCGCCAGCGGCATTAAGTTCGGCACGATGGGCGCAGGAGGATTCAAGAACGTGAGAATCATCAACAACACCGTTTACGACACCTACCGCAGCGCCATCACTATCCAAAGCGTCGACGGCGGCATCTGTGAGAACATCCTCGTCGACTCGCTCTACGGCACCAACGTGGGCAACGCCATCTATCTGAATATCGGTGCCCGTCGCGACAAGCAGAGCTTCATGGACGGCATCACCATCAAGAACCTGTATTGCGAGGTGGCTTCCACCAAGCCCGATGCGGGCTACGAATACGAAGGTCCCGTAGAAGACCTGCCCCGCAACATCTCGCCCTGCGGCATCATCGGTCTGACCGACAGCAAAATCAAGAACGTCACCTTGGAGAACATCGAAATCGTCTTCCCCGGAGGCGGCGACCCGCATTATGCCCACGTGGGTCTCGATGAATTGAACAAAGTGCCTGAGATGCCTAAGGCCTATCCCGAGTTCTCGCAGCACATGGAACTTCCCGCCTGGGGCTTCTTCATCCGCCATGTGGACGGGCTGACGATGCGCAACATCAAGCTGACCGCCTTGAAAAAAGACTACCGCACCGCCATCGTGATGGACGATGTCAGCCGTTACCAAATCGACGGATTGACGGTGGACGAACCTGAAAAGGAAAAGAAAGAGCCTGTTTTTATCCATCATAACAGGTAAATTACTACTTTTGCGCTTCATTTCAACCTCAATAGCATTATGACAAACCCAGAAGAAGAAAAAGTAACGGAAAAGAAATCGCTCAATTTCATTGAAGCGAAGGTGGAAGAAGACCTCAGTAACGGCAAGAACGGCGGTAGGGTGCAGACCCGTTTCCCCCCAGAGCCGAACGGTTACCTCCACATCGGTCACGCTAAAGCCATCTGCCTCGATTTCGGTATCGCTGCCCAGCACGGCGGCATTTGCAACCTGCGCTTCGACGACACCAACCCTACCAAGGAGAACATGGAGTACGTCGACGCCATCAAAGAGGACATCCAATGGTTAGGCTACCAGTGGGGCAACGAATACTACGCCTCCGACTACTTCCAGCAACTCTGGGATTTTGCCATCGAATTAATAAAAAGAGGTAAGGCCTACATCGACGAGCAAAGCTCCGAGGAGATTGCCGCACAAAAGGGCACGCCCACACAGCCCGGCACCGAGAGCCCCTACCGCAACCGTCCGATTGAAGAATCACTCGACCTCTTCAACAAGATGAACAACGGCGAGATTGGCGAGGGCAAGATGGTGCTTCGCGCCAAGATTGATATGGCCAACCCCAACATGCACTTCCGCGACCCCATCATCTATCGCGTCGTCGATACCCCGCACCACCGCACGGGCACCAAGTGGCACGCCTACCCGATGTACGACTTCGCCCACGGACAGAGCGACTACTTCGAGGGTGTCACCCACTCGCTCTGCACCTTGGAGTTTGTGGTACACCGTCCCCTCTACGACCTGTTCATTGACTGGCTGAAGGAGATTTGCGGTGAGGGCGACAATATGGACGACAACCGTCCGCGCCAGACCGAGTTCAACAAGCTCAACCTCAACTATATCCTGCTGAGCAAGCGCAACCTGCTCGTCCTCGTCAACGAGGGCCTCGTGAGCGGTTGGGACGACCCGCGTATGCCCACGATATGCGGCTTCCGTCGCAGGGGCTACACGCCGAGCGGCATCCACAAATTTATCGACAAGATTGGCTACACTACCTTTGATGCCCTGAACGACTTCGCCCTGATGGAGAGTGCCATCCGCGAGGACCTCAACGCCACCGCCACCCGTGTGGCCGCTGTGGTCAATCCCGTGAAGCTCATTATCACCAACTATCCCGAAGGACAGATTGAGGAGATGGAGGCCATCAACAACCCCGAAGACGAAACGGCCGGCAGCCATAAGATTGCTTTCAGTCGCGAGTTGTGGATGGAGAAAGAGGACTTCATGGAGGACGCTCCGAAGAAATACTTCCGCATGACCCCCGGCAACGAAGTGCGCCTGAAGAACGCCTACATCGTGAAATGCACAGGCTGCAAGAAAGACGCCGACGGCAACGTGGTGGAGGTGTATGCCGAATACGACCCAGACACAAAGAGCGGTATGCCCGGCGCCAACCGCAAGGTGAAGGGCACCATCCATTGGGTGAGCTGCGAGCGTTGCCTCGAAGCTGAGGTGCGTATGTACGACCGCCTCTGGAAGATGGAGAATCCCCGCGACGAGCTGGCCCGCCTGCAAGACCAGGGCCTCAGCTCCTTGGAAGCCATGAAGCAGATGATGAACCCCGACTCGTTGGAGGTTCGTCCCGTGTGCTACGTGGAGGAATATCTGGCCGACGCCAAACCTTTGGACCACTTCCAGTTCCAGCGCATCGGCTACTTCACCGTCGACAAGGACAGCACGCCGGGTCATCTGGTCTTTAACCGCACGGTGGCCTTGAAAGACACTTGGGCAAAGACAATGTAGTCATTCGTAATCATCTTGAAGACATTGTTTCAAGGAGACGGAGTGCACACCGTCTCCTTGTTTTTTTCTGAAAACCATTTTCGCTCCTAATCAGTATTGTTGTTTCTCCTTACAAGGGCGAAAAGCTGGCGGGATGACTGTTTATGTTGTGGCAGGAATGCAGGTCTTCTTTTGGTAGAAAAGAGCCGTCCAGAGGGGTCTATATTTTCACTTCCACTCCAACGTCTCAATCATGTGGTCAATATCCTGTCGGATAAAGTTGATGACAGGCTGCATCGAGTCGTTGTCAGGCTTGAAATTGAAATATAAGGCACCGCGTATGAAGTTACGGGTGCTGTCGGTGAGGTAGAACTGCATCGGGGTGGCCACACCCTTGCCGTCCATCTCGATGAGCAGACCGTAAACGCGGTGCTCATCGTTGACAATCAAGCTGTCGCGCATCCCATTGGCTTTTTGCAGGTGTTTGGTCACCATCGTGTGGACATCTTCCAAATACTCGCCCAAGTTGCCATCCACAGGTTTGTGTGTCAGATGGATGGAGCCTTTGAATTGAGGCATCTCGATGTTGACCCAGTTCTTTTCATCAGGCGAATAGGGGTCGGGGGTGACGAGGGCGTACTGCGGACACTCAAAACTGTATCTCTCAATGGTGTCGACCTTCACGTATGCCTTTTCGGGCAAGTCGATGCGGAAATAGCCGCGAGGCTTGGGCAGATAGCCCGACTGTCGGTCGCACCCAACAGCAACGCAGAGCAGCGCAAGCGCTGTAAGCAATATAGATATCTTATTCTTCATCAAACATGACTTTTACTTCCTTGATGCGCTTCGGGTCGGCATCGGTAATCTCCATGTGGAACTTCTCGAAATTGAACTTGAAACCAATTTCGGGGATACGTCCTTCGATTTCGAGGATGAGTCCGGCGAGGGTATCGGCTTCGCCCTGCATAGGCTCAAAGTAGTCCTCGTCGACGCCAAACACCTTGCAGAAATCGACAAGACTGGTCTGTGCCTTGAAGAGATAGCTGCCGTCGTCCAACTTGCGGTAGTGTTCCTCCACGCTGACTTCATCAAACTCGTCGCTGATTTCGCCCACAATCTCTTCAATCACGTCTTCCATCGTGATGAGTCCCGAGGTGCCACCGTATTCGTCGACGACGATGGCAATGTGTATCTTCTTCTCGCGGAAGTCCTGAAACAGGTCGTTGATCTTGCGGTTCTCAGGCACGTAGAAAGCGGGGCGCACCAGTTTCTGCCATTCGTAGGACTGGGCATCGAGATAAGGCAGCAGGTCTTTCACGTAGAGTATGCCGCTCACCTTGTCGAGGGTCTCATCGTAGACGGGTATCCTTGAGAACCCGCTCTTGATAACAGTGGCCAGCATATCGGTGAACTCCATGTCCTTCTCCACGCCCACGATGTCGACGCGGGGTATCATCACGCCGCTCACTTCCTTCTCGCTGAACGAGGCAATGCCTTTCAGCATCTGCTTCTCTTCCAGCGGGGTCGAGTCCTCGGTGGCTATCTCCACAGCGGTGGAGAGGTCTTCCATTGAAATTTCGGCTTTCTTTCGCTCCAAGTGCTTGTCCATGAACGAGGTGGAATTGACTAACATACGGCTCAGCGGCTTGAAGAAACCGATGAGAAAGCGCAGGGGGCGGGCCATGAAGCGAGTCATGGAGACGGGGCGTTTGCTGGCAAAAATCTTGGGTGTGATTTCGCCAATGATAAGAATCAACGAGGTGACTATCACCACTTCGAGCAGAAAAGCCGCTACAGGATGGTTTTTCATGTCGAACAGCTGCGCCATGATGTAGGTCGCCAGGAGGGTGATGGTGACGTTGACGAAATTGTTGCCAATCAGAATGGTGGCCAAAAGGTTTTTCGGCTTCTCGCGGAGCGCAAGCACGAGTTTGCTCTTGGTGTCGCCTCGCGATTCCAAGTCGTCAATATCGGCGGGTTGCAGGGAGAAGAACGCCGTCTCGCTGCCTGAGATTAATGCAGAAGCGACGAGGAGCAGGCACAATACACCCAATCCAATGATGGCGTTGACGTTAAATCCAATGAAAAAGTTGTTTGAAACAACGGATAGAAGTCCTATGAGAGGGTCAGGGTCTGGTGTTTCCAAAGCGGTATTGTTTTATGATTTGCGCGGCAAAAATAGAAAAATATTACGACATAAGCGCAAAAATTCGTCAGAACGGCAGGTCGTCGCCTTCGTCGTTGCTGTTGGGCTGTGGTGTGTAGCCTGTGGGAGCAGGTTCGGTGACGGGACTGTAAGGCTGTCCGTAAGACGACTGCATGGCCGGACGGGCGGGAGCCAGCTGCATCATCTTGTCGGCGTGGACTTCAGTGACATAACGCACGATACCGTTCTGGTCGGTATACTGGCGCGTGCGCAGCTTGCCTTCCACATACATGAGGTCGCCTTTGGAATAGTTGCGTTTGCCGTCGGCGATGTCGTTGGCCAAGTAGCCGAGCACCACGATGTTGTGCCAGTCGGTCTGCTCCACCCAGTTCTGATCGCGGTCGCGATAGCGTTCAGAGGTGGCCAAAGTGGCTGATATTTTGTGATTACCGTTTTCGAATGTGACCACTTCCGGGTCTTTTCCGAGACGTCCGATGAGGATGACTTTGTTCAAACTTGCCATGATAATTTCGTTTTAAGTGGTTAAGTATAGGTCTATTAAGCGTGGAATGGGGTAGTTTCCCAAGTCACTTTCAGGGGTCAAAATTAAGCCTTTTGTTTCAATCTGCAACAATTCTTGCGAAAGATTTATCTCGATGAAATGGGCGAGAATGGTGCGGTGGGTGAGTTTGTGGGTGAAGACGGGCGAGGCTTTCGTCACCTCGAATGGCTGATTATCTATGAATTGCAGGAAAACATCGGTAGCCAGAACCTCCTCCACCGACATAGGCTCCTGACTCTCGATGCAGGGGAAGTCGTAGAGGTTTTTCCAGATGTCGTTGCCACTGCGCCTGTGGAGGTAAAGGCTGTCGCCGACCCGAAACACCAAATAGTTGAAATAGCGAGTGGTGACTTTCGTCTTTTGCAGCTTCACGGGGCGTTGCATGACGGTCTGGTGCGCAAAGGCCAGACACTGCGACTGAAGTGGACACAGCAGGCAGTTGGGATTCTTTGGGGTGCAATGCAGGGCACCGAACTCCATAAGAGCCTGATTGTGGAGCGAGGGCTGATCACGATTCAGCAAATCGTCAGCGAGACGGGCGAAGAGTTGCTGGCCCTCATTAATATTAATAGGAGTATCGATGTCGTAGAGTCGCGAGAGGACGCGATAGACGTTGCCGTCGACAACGGCGTGAGGCTGGCCGAAAGCGATGGAAGCGATGGCAGCAGCGGTGTAGTCACCTATGCCTTGCAGCTTCTTGAGTTTTTCGTAATCAGCAGGGAACTCACCACCGTGTTGCTCAACAACTTGCTGGGCGCAGCGATGCAGGTTGCGGGCGCGTGAGTAATAGCCCAGCCCCTGCCACAGTTTCAGCACCTCTTCCTCGTTGGCGGCGGCCAAGTCGCTGACGGTAGGCCATCGTTCCACAAAACGCAGATAGTATTCATAGCCCTGACTGACACGGGTCTGCTGCAGGATGACCTCGGAAATCCACACCTGATAAGGCGTTGGGCAATGGCGCCACGGGAGGTCGCGGCGGTTTTCATCATACCATCGGAGCAGTGTTTCTTGCAGGCTGTTCATAGTCCTTGATTGGGTATATTGTGGCGAAATTCTTTATTTTGAACCTCTTAGAAGAAAAAATTTTGAGCAAAAGATTTGTGGTATTGAAAATGTTCGTACCTTTGCCGCAAATTTACAACAAACTCATTATATAACCATTAAAAAAGAAGAAAAAATGACAAAAGCAGAAATCGTGGCTGAAATCGCCAACAAGACTGGTATCGAGAAAAGCGCTGTGCAAAACGTTGTTGAGAACTTCATGGATGTCGTGAAGGCTTCGATGGCCAAAGGAGAGAACGTCTATCTGAGAGGTTTCGGCAGCTTCATCATCAAGACAAGAGCTGAAAAGACCGGTCGCAACATCGGCAAGAATATCGCCATCACCATCCCGGCACACAAGATCCCGGCTTTCAAGCCCGCCAAGACCTTCATGCACGCTGTTAAGTAATACCTCAATATAAAACCATTTCAAATCTTTGTACTATGCCGAACGGTAAAAAACACAAGAGACACAAGATGTCGACTCACAAGCGCAAAAAACGCTTGAGAAAGGACAGACACAAGAAGAAATAAGCTCTTCTTGAGCCTAAACAAGAACGATAACACAGCGTCGGTGCAATCCCGACGTTGTGTTTTGTTTTATCAAACCTAACCTAACGTTAACCCCTAAAGCAATCACACCATGTCCGAAGAACAGAAACAAGCCACCACCGAACCGGTGGAAGAGAAGACGGTGCAGCGCGACTTGATCATCAACGCGCATGCTTCGGAGGTTGACATCGCTCTGCTGGAGGACAACCTGCTTGTCGAACTTCACAAAGAGAAGACCAACAACCAATTTGCGGTGGGCGACGTGTATCTCGGTCGGGTGAAGAAGCTCCTTCCCGGCCTCAACGCCGCCTTCGTCGAAGTGGGCTACCACAAAGAGGCATTCCTGCATTACCTCGACCTCGGCCTGCAAGGGCGGTCGGTGCTGAAATACAGGAACCAAGTCGTTTCGGGACAAGACATCTCGATGAACAACTTCACCCTTGAGCCAGATTTGGAAAAGAACGGGAAGATTGCCGACTATCTCACCGTCGGCGAGCTGCTGCCCGTGCAAATCGCCAAGGAGCCCATCTCCACCAAGGGGCCGCGCATCTCAGCTGAAATCTCCTTCGCCGGACGCTACCTCGTCCTGGTCCCCTTCTCCAACCGCATTTCGGTATCACAGAAAATCCGCGGCGGCGAGGAACGCAACCGCCTGCGCCGTCTCATCCAAAGCATCCGTCCCAACAACTACGGCGTCATCATCCGCACCAACGCCGAAGGCAAGAAGGTGGCCGAACTTGACGCCGACCTCCGCTCGCTCATCGAGAAATGGGAACACTGCACCCTTGAGATGAAACGCATGAAAGACTTCGGCAGGATGGTCAGCGAAATGGACCAGACCTCCGTCATGCTGCGCGATTTACTGAACGAGTCGTTCAACAACATCATCACGAACGATGAGAATCTTGTAGAAGAAATCCGGAGCTACCTCCAGACCATTGCCCCGCAAAAAGCCGAGATTGTCCAGCTTCACAAAGGCAAAGACGCCATCTTTGACCACTACAACGTCACGAAGCAAATCAAAGGCTTTTTCGGAAAGATTGTCACCATCAGGAACGGTGTCTACCTCATCATCGAGCACACCGAGGCCATGCACGTCATCGACGTCAACAGCGGCCACCGTCTGAACAACGAGAACACGCCTGAAGAAAACGCCCTTGCGGTCAACATCGAAGCCGCCAAGGAAATCGCCCGCCAGCTGCGACTGCGCGACATGGGCGGTATCATCATCGTCGACTTCATCGACCTGCGCGAGTCGAAAAACCGCAAGAAGCTTTACGAAGCCTTAGTGCAGGCCATGAAGAACGACCGCGCCAAACACACCATCCTGCCCGCCACCAAGTTCGGCCTCATCCAAATCACGCGCCATCGTGTGCGCCCCGAGACCGAGATTCAGGTGCAGGAGAAATGCCCCGTTTGTTCAGGCACAGGCAAAATCAGACCCGCCATGCTGTACATCGATGAAATCGAAAACAACCTCAAGTACCTCCTCGTCGACCAGAACGAGAGAAACATCACCTTGCAGGTGCATCCGTTCATCCACTCCTATCTTTGCATCAACGGACTGTTTTCGATTCGCCGCAAATGGATTAAGAAGTACGGTAAGAGCTTCAAAGTGCAACCGATGCCCGAGTTCCACATGCTGCAGTACAACTTCCTCAACGCCAACGGCGAAGACATCAAACTGTAAGAGGAATTTACTGTCACAAAAAAAACTCAAAAAGCCTGCTCTCACCGAGCGGGCTTTTTTGTTGGGATTGCCTACGGCAAGAAATCTTTGAAAATCTTATTCAAAAATCCATCAAAAATCTTTCAAATAGAATCTCTAAGATTTCAAATTGATTTTTGATGGATTTCTTTGCGGAGCAAATCCCCATTATTTCTTACTTTTGCACCCAAATTCTAGAATTATGGCAAAAGACATCGTTTTGAGCGGCATACGCCCCACCGGAAACCTTCACCTTGGCAACTACTATGGCGCTGTGCGCAGCTTCGTGAAGATGCAGGAAGACTACAACTGCTACTTCTTCATCGCCGACTGGCACTCGCTGACCACACACCCCACGCCTGAAAACATACAGAAATCGGCCCGCACCATCCTGGCCGAATACCTCGCCTGCGGCATCGACCCCGAAAAGGCCACCATCTATATACAGAGCGACGTGCCCGAGACCATCGAGCTGTACCTCTATTTCAACATGAACGCCTACATCGGCGAGCTGGGCCGCGTGACGACCTTCAAGGAGAAGGCACGACAGCAGCCCGACAACGTGAACGCTGGCCTCTTCACCTACCCCACCCTCATGGCCGCTGATATTCTTCAGCATCGCGCCAAATGGGTGCCTGTGGGCAAGGACCAGGAACAAAACATGGAGATGGCCCGCAAGTGCGCCCGAAGATTCAACAATATATATAAGGTGGAGTTCTTCCCCGAGCCGCAGAACTACTACTTCGGCGGCGACGCTATCAAGGTGCCGGGACTGGACGGTAGCGGCAAGATGGGCAAGAGCGACGGCAACTGCATCTACCTCTTCGAGGACGAGAAGGTGATGCGCAAGAAGGTGATGCGCGCCGTCACCGACAGCGGCCCGACGGAACCCAACAGCCCCAAGCCCGAGGTGATTCAGAACCTCTTCACGATGATGAACATCGTCAGCGAGCCAGAGACGGTGAAGTACTTCGATGAGAAGTGGAACGACTGCTCCATCCGCTACGGCGACATGAAGAAACAATTGGCCGAAGACCTTGAGAAGGCTGTAGCCCCCATCCGTGAGCGCATCAAAGAGTTCTCCTCCGACGAAGATCGCCTCGACCGCATCGCCCGCATGGGTGCCGAAAAGGCCCGCGAGAGCGCATCGGCGACGTTGAACGAGGTGAGGAAGATCATTGGATTTAGAGTGTATTGATTTCGACAACCACGAATGAGAAAGGCGACCCTGGCGGGTCGCCTTTCAATTTTGTTATCAGTCCTCACCCCCAACCCGGCAGATGACCTCACCCCCGACCCCTCTCCACTGTGGTGAGGGGAGCAGTCCGCGCCGAGGAATTTTTCTTTGCAACATCCTTCCGCATCATTATTTTATTACTATCTTTGCACCGTTTCAATTATTTATGAATTATGCCAAACGGCTTGCAAACTAATCATACACAAAATTATAAATCCATAAATCTATAGCTATGAACAGTAAGCGAAAGACAACAAAAACCTTCGCGTTGCTGGCAGCGATGGCTGTCGGAATGGCCTTGCCCTCGTCGGTCGAGGCGCAGCAAGGCGGCAAGGGCGGTATGTTCGGGCGTGGCGCTGACAGCGGCCACGGCAACGAGAAAGGCACGACGGGTATGCTTAACCAGAGTCTCAGCACTACCAACGGCGGGCTGAACGACCAAATCTTTGGCGGCACCAACGGAGGCTTCGTCAACGAGGGCTTCGGCACGCCCATCGGCGGCGGCCTGCTCATCCTTGTGGCGGCTGGCGCTGGCTACGCCATCCTGAAAAGAAAGGAGGACAAGCAATGAAAAAGCTTAGTATTATCGCAATGGTTTGTGCCTTGCTGCTGACCCTGTCTCAATGCAAGAAGAACGAAACGACCACCGACGGAGGCGAGAAAGTGTACGTCTCGGTGAAGATTGCCAACGGCGCGAAGCATGAGGTGAACCCCGAAACGGGCGTCGTCACCTTCGCGGAAGGCGACGTGGTGCATGTGGCCAGCGCAGGTGTCTATCTCGGCACGCTGACCTACGACGGCACCCAATTCTCGGGCGACATCAACGAGCCGACCGAAGGGCAGAAGCTGCAGTTCTACTTCCTCGGCAACGTGACCCCCGACTTCAGCGCGGACAACTCGCAATGCTCGGTCGTCATCAGCGACCAGACGGAGCACCTGCCCGTGATTTCAGCCGCCCCTTCGGTGGAGGACTACACGGCTGGCCTGACCAACTACACCGCCACCTTGCTCCACAAGTGCGCCTTGGTGAAGTTTGACGTGACCACCTCGTCGACTGCCGCCACTTGCATGAAGGACTTTAAGAATAAGGTGACCCTCAATTTCGCGACCAACACTTTCGCCTACAGCAAAGATGGCGATGGTGTCATCACCCTGCCCGCAGGCAGCGGCGAACAATGGGCCATCCTGCTGCCGCAAGAGGCTTTGGGAGTTGGAAGTGCCTACTCGACAGATGGGGTTTATGTTGGGACACGTGAAGCCGTACCTGCAGTTTATGAAAACGCTTATTTCACCTTGGGAATCTCGGTGACAGTCATCACCAGTCTTATTCCTGAGGGAGCCATTAGTGGTTTGTTTACAATCAATGGAGATGGCGGCCAAGTGTTTTTCTCAAAGGGCAATCTGCAATATATCGGAAGTGCAGGCAATGGCGATGATAACAATACCGGTGCTTATTGGAAGTTTGCGGATAACCAATGGGACTATATAGGCGAAACGACACCCCAACAAACCGATAGTGTAACCATCGACCGAGATCTCTTTGCCTGGGGTACAAGTGGCTACAACACAGGTCAGGTCTGCTACCAACCTTGGAGTACAAGCAGCGCTATCACACATTATTATGTCTACGGCAGTTCCGACTACAATCTTTTTGACCAGACTGGTCAGGCCGATTGGGGCTACAATGCCATTGCTAATGGCGGCGACATAGAGAATAGCGGTTGGCGTACCCTGACCAAGGAGGAATGGGGCTATTTGTTTGATGACCGTACGGATGCATCCTCAAAATACGGATTCGGTAAAGTGAACGGCGTGAGTGGCTTGATACTGCTTCCAGACGATTGGACGCTTCCGAATGGATTGAGTTTCACACCTGGCACCAATTACTTTTGGGTCAATGATTATTCAGTTGACCAATGGACTCAAATGGAGTTCAACGGCGCAGTGTTCCTGCCCGCAGCGGGCTGGCGCCAAACTTCATCGCTTGAAGATGTGGGCTACGTCGGTCGGTACTGGTCAAGTTCTTATAATAATTTTGCCTCCATCGGCGACGTGCTCTTCAGTACTAACTACTTTATTTCGCAGGCCCTAAACTACCGCCGTAACTTTGGCTCGGTACGATTGGCCCGCAATGTTGATTAACTCCATAATCAGAATACATCAAAAAGGAATACGAAAATGAAAAGAACAATCATAATCCTATCGGCATTGCTCATCGCCTTGGGCCTGACGCAATGCAAGAAAAGTGAGCAGCCTGCCGACAACCAAGGCGAGGGCGTGACCATTAGCCTCCAAGTGAAGCGCAGCAACGATGCCAAAATCCTCGTGAATACCGAGACGGGCAGCGTCGACTATGAGGCGGGCGACCAAATCCTCGTGGCCAGCGCAGGCAAGTACGTCGGCACGCTGACCTACAACGGCACCTTGAATGAAGGCGCCATGTTCAGCGGCACCATCGCCAACGCCACCGAAGGCCAGCCCCTGCAGTTCTTCTCCCTCGGCAACCTCACCCCCGCCGAGACGCTGACCTCGGGCATCACCGAATCGTGCTCAGTGGTCATCAGCGACCAGACGGAGCACCTCCCCGTGATTTCGGCTGCTCCCTCGTTTGAGAACTTCGCAGGCAACCTGACGGAATATACCGCCATCATGAGGAACAAGTGCGCCTTGGTGAAGTTTGACGTGAATACGGCTTCGACTGCCGCCACCTGCATCACAGGCTTTAATAATAAGGTGACGGTAAACTTCATGGAAAACAGCCTCGCCTACAGCCAGGAGGGCGAGGGCGTGATCACCCTGCCCGCAGGCAGCGGCGAGCGTTGGGCCATCCTGCTGCCGCAGGAGGCAATGGAGGCAGGCGACGAGGGCTCGGCCACCTCCGTCGATGGCTATTACTCGGGTACGGTCGGAGCAGTCCCGACCATCGACAACAACGCCTATCTGACGTTCGGCATACCGGTGACGGTCAACACGTATGTCGTGCCTGTCGGTGCCCTCGGCGGTTTGTTCTCGGTGAGTGACACTACGCAGGTGCATTTCTCGCAGGGTAATCTGCAATACATTGGCAGCGCAGCCACGCCTTACTGGCAGTTTGCCGAAAACCAGTGGGACTATCTTGGTGACAATGGTCAAGGTTCGACCTCACAGACTGTCGACCGTGACCTCTTCTGCTGGGCTACGAGCGGATATAACCATGGGGCTGTTGGCTACCAGCCTTGGGCGACACGCACTTATAGCTCCGATTACAGAGCCTACGGCAGTGCCACTAAAAACTTATATGATGCAAAAAACGATGGTTCAATGCAAGGTCAGGCCGACTGGGGCTACAACGCCATCGCCAATGGCGGCAATATGGAGAACAGCGGCTGGCGTACACTGACCAATGACGAATGGGGTTACGTGTTCAACAGCCGCACTGATGCCGACTCCAAATGGGGCCAAGGCAAAGTGAACGGCGTGAATGGTATGATCCTGCTGCCCGACAATTGGACGCTGCCCGAAGGGCTGACCTTCATCCCCGGCCAACGCGAATCGGAAGAATGGTCGTATGACAGCCTCGTCTATAATGCTGAGCAATGGGCTCAAATGGAGTTCAACGGAGCGGTGTTCCTCCCCGCCGCCGGTCACCGCCTTAATAGGACGCTCGATATTTCGGGCGAGGAAGGCGGCTATTGGTCGAGTTCGTACTTTGATAGCGATTTCGCTTACCAAGTGCAATTCTTTGGTGATTTCCTCTTACCACAGCGCGGATGGCACCGCACCTATGGCTGGGCCGTCCGCCTCGTCCGCAGAGCGGAATAAACTGACGGCAATCGTCTAACCTCAATAACAAAAACGCGCAAAGGCGACCTCCCACAGGTCGCCTTTCGTTGTTTTTTCTTTCCCATTCCTTCCGTGTGAGGGAAATTGTCTATTTTTGCAGGCATAAAACACAATGAAAGGAAAAGAAGATGGCAATACCTGTAACGAACATTCCAGTATTGACGGGTGAGGTGGCAGAGCGCTTCATCGAGCAGTGCGAGTATAACGCCAAGTATTTGGCTGGTTCCGAATGGAGTCAAGAAAAAGAGGATTGGTTCAATGAAATCATGAAACGTTCCCTTGAATTTCAACGCAAATTGGCAAACCAATGACACTTGCGAACCTCCTTTTCACCCCTTTAGGCTCAGTGGAACTTGACCTTCAGGCTTTCGACTGCGGTCGTGAGTCGGTCAATAAATTCTTCCTTGAAGAAGCGCAAGACTATCAGGATGAGTTGTTTGGTAAGACCTACTATTGGGTGCATCCCGACAACCCTTCAGAGGTTGTTGCGGGCTTCACCGTGGCCAACGCCAGCATTTTCACCAAGCAACTGCCTAACGCCCGACAGAAGAAGATAGGCTTTGAAGTGCATCACGAGAAAGGTTTGATTAACTATCCTGCCATTTTGCTGGCTCAGCTTGGTGTGGATGTCAAATACAAAGGCATGCACTTGGGTACGCAAATCATCGACTTCGTCATGCACTGGTTCACTTCGTCCGACAACAAGTCGGGCTGCCGCCATCTCATTGTCGACGCCTACGACGAGCCGCATTTGCTGGACTTTTATCAAAGGAATGGCCTCAACCTTTTCTTTTCTACTCTCGAACAGGAGATGGAATACCGCAACTGGAATGTTGAGAAAGACGGCCCTTTGGAGACCCGCCTCATGTTCCGCGACATGATTCTGCTGAAGCGACCCTCCATCAGGAAAGCATGACAGTTGGTGATTTCTTTCACCTTCGCAATCTGAAAGGCGACCTCCCACGGGTCGCCTTTCGTTGTTTTTTCTTGCGTCCGGCAGGCACCCCCTCTCCACCGTGGAGAGGGGGCAGGGGGGTGAGGTCAGAAACGCCCCAAGCCGAGGCAATATTTCCAGATTTTTTTCCTTACACCCCCTTGCGAGGTGTTTTTCTTATGTTTATTTTTGCAGGCGGAGCGGGTAGCGGCTTCGGCAACCTTGCCGAACTTCGGCAAACCTGAAAATCGGCTTCGGCAACCTTGCCGAACTTCGGCAAACCTGAAAATCAGTTTCGGGAGCCTTGCCGAACTTCGGAAAACCCGAAAATCGGCTTGGGCGGCCTTGCCGAACTTCGGAAAACCCGAAAATCGGCTTGGGCAGCCTTGCCGAACTTCGGAAAACCCGAAAATCCGCTTGGGCAGCCTTGCCGAGCTTCGGAAAAAGCGACACGGTTATTAACTCTATTATAAACAATCAAAAAACAACCAGACTATGAACATTAACGCAAAATTAGTCAACTCGATTGACTGCCATTCAATGGACATCACCACTGTTCTCGGCTTCTTCGGCCAAATCAAGAACCTCATCGCGGCCAACACGGGACTGACCGCCAACCTCAGCACCGTATGGACCAGCTTCACTGCGGCATACACCGCCTTCGACGATGCCTACGCACAGGCCCGCCGCTGGGTGCAGACCGAGGACATCGCCAAGTTTGACACCGAGCGCGACGACGCCCTGTCGGCCTTCCTTACCGCGCTGAAAGCCCTGCTGACCTCGCCCAACCAGGCCAAGCAGCTGGCCGCCAAGCGCCTCCTCTTCATCCGCGACAAGTACAACCTCAACACGGGCGACGAGTACATGAAGGAAACCACCGCCGTCGCACAGATGATTCAGGAGATGGAAGCCACCCAGCAACCCCTCGACGACCTCGCCGCGACGGGCCTCGACGACTGGTTTGCCGACCTGAAG
>Ga0310690_10000477_pt1 | contig 85359 bp, 77 predicted proteins | sample AusTroGonzalo_MG_2_FD_207661 | JGI IMG/M metagenome (GOLD analysis project Ga0310690, IMG submission 207661) | Bovine rumen microbial communities from tropical cattle in Woodstock, Queensland, Australia - Gonzalo_04 (v2) (version 2) | ecosystem: Host-associated > Mammals > Digestive system >...
GGACTTTACCATCAATGCCCTGGCGCTCGGGCTGCAGCCGGGGGAAGACAGCTACGGCGAGCTGGTGGACCCCTTCGGAGGGGTGCGGGACCTGGCTGAAGGTATCATACGTACGCCCCTGGATCCCGATACCACCTACTCCGACGACCCTCTCCGCATGCTGCGAGCCGTACGTTTTGCGGCCAAACTGAGCACCCCCGGACTCACTTTCCGCATAGTTCCGGAATCCATGGAGTCCATGAGGCGGATGGCAGACCGCCTGTCGATACTTTCCGTCGAAAGGATTACGGACGAGCTGAACAAGATGATGGCATCGCCCAATCCGTCCATGGCCATAAGGCTTATGGACGAGGCCGGGCTGCTCTCCCATATACTGCCGGAAATCAGCGCCTTAAAGGGCGTGGAGACGGTGGACGGCAAGGGCCATAAGGACAATTTCGAGCATTCCCTGGCCGTGCTGGACAATGTGGCGTCGGTTTCGGACAGCGTGCCCCTCCGCTGGGCGGCCCTGCTACACGACATCGGGAAACCGGCGACCAAGCGTTTCGATCCCGCTATAGGCTGGAGTTTCCACGGACACGAGGTGGTCGGCAGCAAGATGGTGCCGGTAATCTTCGAGCGTCTGCGCCTACCCATAGACATGAGCAAATATGTGCGGAAGCTGGTCTGGCTGCATCTCAGGCCCATTGCGCTGGTGGACGGGGACGTGACCGACAGCGCGGTGCGCCGCCTGCTCTTCGATGCCGGAGACGCCATAGACGACCTGATGATACTGTGTAACGCGGACATCACCTCCAAGAATCCGGTCAAGGTGGCAAGAATCAGGAGCAACTTCGAACTGGTGAAGGAAAAGCTGGTGGCGGTGGAGGAGAAGGACAAGATACGCAACTTCAAGAACCCCATTACCGGAGAGTATGTAATGGAGGTGTACGGCATTCCGCCGTGCAATACCATAGGGCAGCTCAAGGAGGCGGTGAAGGAGGCGATACTGGACGGCGTTATAGGAAACAACTTCGAAGAGGCCGACGCCTACATGAGGCGGGTGGCCGCTGATATGGGCCTGAATGAGAAATAAGTACCTCTCATACATACGCGACATACGCCGCTATTCGGAGCGCACCTGCGAGATTTACGCCGATGTGCTTCAGTGCTTTACGGACTTTTGCGAAGGCTCGGAGGACTATGCAGTCACCCTGAATGTCAATTCGATACGCGCATACGAGGTATATCTTTTTGATAAAAGAAAACTGTCTCCGCGCACGGTGTCGCAGCATCTCAGCGTGCTCAGCGGGTTCTGCCGCTTCTTGATCAGGCAGGGCGTGCTCCAAAGCAATCCGGTTCACCTTGTCCGCCGGCCCAAGATAGAAAAGCGGCTTCCGGTTTTCTATAAGGAGCAGAGCATGGAGGCCTACTTCGAATCCACCAAGGGCGATCCCGAATTCGGCAGTCTGGAGCAAAAACTCAACCGTCTGATTATCAGTTTGCTGGCATCTTGCGGCCTGCGCCGGGCAGAGCTTATAGGCCTGGACGTCCAGTCTGTCGACTTCAGCCGTCAGGTGCTGCGGGTAAAGGGAAAAGGCGATAAAATGAGAGAAATTCCTCTTCTCCCATCTCTTTGTGAAGAAATTTCACTATATTTGAGTGCAGTCAGTTCTTTGTATGATGATGCGTATTCGCCTGAGGCGCCGCTGCTGCGGACCCCGAAAGGCGGCCGGCTTTATCCGGTATTCGTGGACAGGGTAGTCAAAAAGGAACTTGCGGGCATCCCGGACATTACCGTTCGCCGCTCGCCGCATGTGTTGCGTCACACCCTTGCCACAGAATTGCTTACAGACGGGGCGGACCTGAATTCCATCAAGGAATTGCTTGGGCACAGTTCCCTGGCCGCCACGCAGGTTTATACGCACAATTCTATAGAAAGGCTGCAGAGTATTTATAAGAACGCCCATCCGAGGGCCAAAAACGGAGGTAAAAATGGAGATTAAACTTAAAGCCCTGAAGTTCGACGCAGGTGAGAAGCTCACCGCATTCGTCGAGAAGAAAGTGGCACGCCTGGAGAAGTTCTTTCTCCCCGGTGTAGCGCCCGAGACTGAAGTTTCTCTGGAAGAGGTAAAGGAAGGCAAGAAAGCCAAGCTGCACATCCATCTTCCCGGCGACGACCTTATTATCGAGCGTGTTGCCGATACGTTTGAGAACGCAATTACCGGCGCCGTTGACGCTATGAAGGAAAAGCTCACGCGCACCAAGGAGAAACTCTTTGATAAATAACAGAAAAGGCGGCCAGGTGCCGCCTTTTTTCTTTTACAGGAGCTTCTCCTTCAGGTGTCTGATCATGTCTCTGGTCATAGTCTCCAGGTTGTAGGAAGGAGACCAGCCCCATTCTTTTCGGGCGCAGACGTCGTCCATCTTGTTCGGCCATGAATCTGCAATGGCCTGGCGTACCGGATCCACCTCATATCTCATCTTGAAATCCGGATAATGCTTCCGGATGGCGTCATAAACCTCCTCGGGGTCGAAGCTCATGGAGGCGATGTTGAATGCGTTTCTGTGGACAAGGTAGCGCGGGTTGGCTTCCATAAGGTTTATCGCGGCCTTGATTGCATCGGGCATGTACATCATATCCATATAGGTGCCGTGGGCTAGCGGGCAGACGAATTCTTCTCCCTTGACGGCCGCATAATAAATCTCCACCGCATAATCCGTGGTGCCTCCGCCCGGCAGCGTCTTGTATGAGATAAGCCCGGGGAAGCGGACGGAACGCGTGTCCACGCCGTATTTATGGAAATAATAGTCGCTCAGCAGTTCGGTCGCAACCTTCGTTACTCCGTACATGGACGTAGGCCGCTGAATGGTGTCCTGTGGGGTGTTGTCGCGCGGGGTGTCGGGGCCGAACGACCCGATTGACGAGGGCGTGAATACCGCGCAGTGCTTTTCCCTGGCAACTTCGAGGACGTTGATCAGTCCGTTCATCTGGATATCCCAGGCCTTGAGGGGCAGGCGCTCGGCGGTTGCCGACAGCAGTGCGGCCAGGTTGTAAATCGTGTCTATGTCGTATTTGTCTACGATGTCGGCTATCTGTTTGGCGTTGCAGACGTTGGCCTGCTCTGCCGGGCCGCTTTCCAGAAGTTCGCCGACGGGCTCGGAACCCGGTATGTAGCCGGCTACTATACGGCCGTGGCGATAGGTTTTCCGCAGTTTCATCGTAAGCTCCGACCCAATCTGTCCGGTAGCCCCGATGACGAGAACATTTTTCATTTCAGTGTTATTAAATGTGGTGCAAATTTATTAAATTTGTAGGAGAAAAAGATGTAAAAACCACATAATTTATGTACGGAAAATTCCAATCCCACCTTCAGCAGGAGCTGAAAGCAATCGATGAGGCAGGCCTTTACAAACGCGAGCGTACCATCTGCTCGCCCCAGGGTGCCGAGATCACCCTGGCAGACGGCAGCAAGGCCCTGAATTTCTGCGCCAACAACTACCTTGGCCTGTCCGATAACCCGCGGCTGATCGCGGCCGCCAAAAAGGCGATGGACGAGCGCGGCTACGGCATGTCCAGCGTCCGTTTCATCTGCGGCAAGCAGGACCTGCACCGCGAGCTGGAGAAAGCAATATCAGAGTATTTCCATACGGAAGACACCATACTGTATGCCGCCTGCTTCGACGCCAACGGTGGCGTCTTCGAACCTCTGCTCACCGCCGAGGACGCAATAATATCGGACGCCCTGAATCATGCCTCTATCATTGACGGCGTGCGTCTCTGTAAGGCGGTGCGCTACCGTTATGCCAACGCCGACATGGCCGAGCTCGAAAAGTGCCTCCAGGAGGCGCAGGCCCAGCGTTTCCGCATAATCGTCACCGACGGCGTCTTCTCCATGGACGGCAACGTGGCACCGATGGACAAGATCTGCGATCTGGCGGAGAAGTACGACGCCCTGGTGATGGTGGACGAGAGCCACAGCGCCGGCGTCGTCGGTAAGCACGGCAGGGGAGTCGCCGAGCTGTTCAACCTGTACGGCCGTATCGACATCCATACCGGCACGCTCGGCAAGAGCTTCGGCGGCGCAGTCGGCGGCTTCACCACCGGCCGTCAGGAAATCATCGACATGCTGCGCCAGCGTTCCAGGCCATATCTGTTCTCCAACTCGCTGCCGCCGATGATCTGCGCCGCCGGTATCGAAACGTTCAGGATACTGGCCGAGAGCGACGAGCTGCACGACCGTCAGCAGGAGAACGTGACCTATTTCCGCGACCGTATGCTGGCTGCTGGCTTTGATATAAAGCCCACGCAGTCAGCCATTTGCGCCGTAATGCTGTACGACGCTCCGCTGTCGCAGAAGTTCGCCGCGGAGATGGCCAAGGAGGGTATCTTCGTCACCGGTTTCTACTATCCGGTAGTCCCCAAGGGTCAGGCCCGCATACGCGTCCAGCTCTCCGCCGCCCACACCCGCGCCCAACTCGACAAAGCCATCGCCGCCTTCATCAAAGTCGGCCGCGAGCTTGGGGTAATTTAATTTTTTTCGACACATTTGCTCGTGGGGGTACAGGCTAATGTACCCCCACGTTCAATTTTGCCGGAAAACTGCTCTTAAGGGTCCCTCGTCCTGTACCCCCACGGTCACTTTCCTTCAGTTTATTTGCGTGGGCGCTGCAGGTGGACACGCCTTCCGTAAGGCGACTGCCACCTGCGGAATGCGCCCAGCTGCTCCTCTGATTATCAGTTACTTATAGTTCCTGACCTGGTGAAAAATAACCAGGTCGGATTTTGTATGTCGTTGATAATCAATTGCTGTCAGGATTCGGAGGCGCGGAGCGCCGACAGAAGGGGGACGGCGTAAGCCGCGCGGGGGAATTCTTTCCCCCGTCCCCTGGGGGTGCAGGGGGATGGTAGGGAGTACGCCTCCGGCGTGCGACTCCGCAAAAAAAAGCTCTGGCAGTCGCCAGATGCTCCGGAGCGGAGCGACTAAGCCACCGCCCCGAGGGCGGGGGTTTTGGGGTGGGGTAACGTGTCAGGCTCCAACGAAAAAAGCTCAGCAGCCGCTGAGCTTTTATTATTGTGGAGCACGACTGGTACTGACTACGGTAACCAGTAACAGTGTCCAGTAGTATAAACCTGGCATGGATCTGATATTGCATCAGGTCAAAGCCCCATAGATTCCTGTAATCCGGAATCACTATTGACAAGGCATCATCACCGCAGGTGCCGTCTGCGAGGTAATTCCACTCCCAAATCCACACTCACTTCCACACACTATACGAAAAATGCGAATTATATCTTGATTCCTCGGGAAATAGTTCATATATTTGTTTCGGCAAGACGGTCGTCGAATCGGCCGGTAAGGAAATCAGGAGCAAGATAAGTCCTCCACTCTGGAGGCAGCTCCCTTCACAAACAAATACTAATCTACCAAATGACTATTCCAGGAACGGAATTGCCATTTCATAATAAATAACAATATGGAAATACCTACAGGAAATAGCCCAGAGGACGTAGCAGCAAGAAGAAAAATCATAGCTAATATCTACAGAGAGTGGAAGATGGCAAACCTATCTCTCACGCGGTACAATCTTTCCCTGAAAGAGGATATAAATATACGCCACGTGTCTATAACGGAAACTTGCACACACGCATCCAGAACTTATCTCTCGACTCTTGCTGTTCTACAACTTGACGCGATTCTAACATATGCCAAGAAAATCAGAACCGTTCCCGTAAAGGATAATGGAAATCAAAAACCATTCGAAAGAATAATTGTCATGAACTATAAATGTCCCGGAATCGGAGACGTCAAAATGACCGTAGGTGTACGGCGTGGGAACCATGAGAAAGTCCAGTACTGCATTACAGCAATAGAAGGGTGACGGGTGTAAAAAAAAGGGTGCCCCGAAAAGCACCCTTTATACTTGCCCCAAGAAAACGCGATGGATTTTTACCAGAAGGTGAGGCTCGAGGCGGGGACTTTGCACTTAGCGAATTACCTCATCCATTTCCGCGACTTATTTCTCACTGCAAAGGTAACGCTTTTTCTTGAATCTGCAATAATTACATTCGAGCATTTCTGAATGAACTCCGGAGCAAAGCGACAGAGGGGTTAGCTGCGACGGAGGAGCAGCGCAAGGGGAACCTTCCCCTTGTCCCCTGGGGGTGCAGGGGGATAATAGGAGCTGCGCGTAGCGCAGGCTCCACGAATAAACGGCAGGCCGCAGCCTGCCGTTTATTCGTGGAGCTGGCGGGAGTCGAACCCGCGTCCAAACAAGGCCCCGAAAAGCTTTCTACACGCTTATTCTTCCTTTGGTTGTCGGCGGCGGAATGAGGGAAGACGCCCTGGTCCGCAACTTATCCTCTAAAGCTTAGCGGAACGTAGAGGCGTCTGTTCCGAGCATCCGCTTTGAATGATACCCCTGAGTCCGGACATAAGCGGCGTAAAGCCGGAGGGATATACGTCAGTGCCGCAGCCTTGGCGGCTCTGATTGATGCTCAATCTCTTGGAGATTAGCAAGCGTATGCAAAGTTGTAGTTGCCTACTAATTGTTCGACTGCTGGGATTAACGGGCCAACGGTCCACGCCCGACGTGCTTACCATCCGTGATCGATGCTGTCAAAACCAGAACAGCCCCAGTTGGAAAGTGGCTGCAAAGTTGATAAATATTAATCTATTTTGCAATAAATCAGGTACGAATGTTGCTGCAATAAAAAGAAACGACGTTTATATGAAAAGAATGATAATCGCTGCAGTTGCAGCATTTGCCTTCCTGTTCGGCAGCGCCGACGCTAATGCTCAGATAAAACTTGACCAAACTTTCCCAGGAAATAATGCCTCATTCATAGACCTTGGTAAGATAGGTATAGACGCAGTGAGGACTGCTGACGGAGGTACTATGACCTCATCCGAGTACATTCTGTACGCCAAGACAACTAAAGATAATGTGTTTTTCGGTATAGCCTGCCAGCCGGTCATGGGGGTTCCTGAACTGATGGAAGTCGCTTTGGGGAAGAGTATCGATGAGGCTAAAGAAAGCATCGATAGACTTATTGACTGGCTTCATTTCAGTGCGGTCGGAGACGTCACATCTTTCGTGGACATGGAGGGACGAAATTTCCAGCTGTCACGTAAACTGGCGGAAATCCGCGTGATACAATTATCTGACGGCAACTCTCAGAGGGAGGTTGCCTGCTTCGTCCGGGGCGATATTCTCTCCAAGGCTAAAGACAAGCTGAATATCCGCTCGGCTACAGCAGTTTATGACAGATTGAATGCCATGGGCATGGAAAACCATCCTTTCTGCGCGTGGTACAATGAGACGGTTCCTCAGGTTCCCAGATACAGGATTGAAGAAAGCACTGCCGAATTGGAGGCGGCTGAGATCGAACTCATGCAGGCAATGGGCACTTCTAAAGCGGAGGAGATTCAGGACCTTCACGCTGAACTAGAGTGGGTGCGCAAGGCTCTGACCGTGTCCAGGCTGAACGACGGACTTCCGGCGGATACCAGAGACAGGGTGAAAATAAAAGCCGTCAAGTCAGTTATCAGCGTAATCGAATCAGAACTGAACCGTGAGCAATTGGACAATGTTCTCATTGATTCCGCTTTTGCGGCCTTGAACAATTATGCAGACCGCGAGGTTATATGGTCCACCGAACGTGAACAGATAGAAAAACTCTGGAACAAGTATCAGAAAAAGATAAAGGGCTTTGCCAGGTGCTAGCTGTTCAGGATCTTTGCGACAAGTTCGATAAGCAGTTCGTCAGGTGTGGCGGCGCCGCCGTCACCGCCTTTCCCCAGGTAGTCGTATTCGCACAGAAGGCTCATAACAGCCATGGCGCGCGGGAGGGGATAGTTGCGTACCGCCGTGTCGTACTCCCGGTAGAAATAGGGGCTTACGCCTGCCAGAGCGGCGGCCTTGTCGTCGGCGGAAGGCACTCCGCCGTGTGACATCAGGGCTCCGTATTTGAGTATGCGGTAGAAATGCATGTACAGGGCGCTGACCGCCTGAGGCATATTGAATTTGGCCGAAGTGCCAAGGTGAGCGGCAATCTTGAGCGCCTTGGGGGCGTTCTTGAATGAGAGCTCTTTTGTCAGCTCGAAAATGCTGAACTGACGAGAGATACCTACGTTCTTCTCAATATCTGCTACAGATACGGAAACCGCCCCTTCCGGCAAATTCTTACGGAGTTTGTCGGTTTCCACGACGATGGTGGAGAGATCGGTGCCGACCGATTCCGCCAGCAGGGAAGCTGCCTCCGGCTCGATCTGCAACCCGAGTTCACGGTAGTAGGAGCTTATCCATCCCGGGATCTCGTAATCCCGCAGGGCCGGACTGTCCAGCACTGCCCCTATCTTCTGCACACTCTTGTAAAGCGACTTCCGTTTGTCTGCCGTGGCTTTATGGAGCAGCAGCACCAGCACCGTGGAATCCAGGGGCTCGTCGCAGTAAACCGCGATATCCTCCAGGGTCTTCATCATCTGGGCTTCCTTTACTACGACCAGCTGCCGGTCTGCCATCATGGGGAAGCGGCGGGCTGCCGTAACCACCTGTTCTGCAGTGACATCCGCACCATAGCACACGGTCTCGTTGAAGTCCTTCCCGAGCTCATCGACACAATTGTCCAGAATGGCCTGGCAGACGAGGTCCGGGTAATACGGCTCATCGCCCATCAGAAGATAGACCGGCTTGAAGACTCCGTTACGGGCGTCTTCGATCAGCGCACGGCTGAGGGCCGCTATGTCTTCCTTCTGCTTGGCCATCAACTAGAAAATGGTCTTTACAAGAGCCAGGACGCGGTTGCGGTTCTGCTCTATCGTGCCGGGATATCCGTCAACCTCGTAATACTTGCCGGCGGCCCGGTAATACTCCTTAAGAGGCTCAGTCTGAGCGTGATAGGTCTTGATACGGTTGGCTATGATTTCCGGAGAAGCGTCGTCGGCACGCCCTTCGACTTTAGCCCTGCCGGCGATTCTCTCAAAGACCATGGAATCCGGAATCATTATTGAAACTACCGCGTTCACCTTTTCGCCGCGCTTTGCCAGGATTGCATCAAGGGCCTTGGCCTGTGGCAGGGTGCGGGGGAAACCGTCCAGCAGGAAGCCGTCCACGCCTTTGATCGTATTGAAGGCATTCTCTATCATGCCCTCTACGACTTCGTCCGGTACGAGGCTGCCCTGGGAAATGAGCTCGTCGGCCTTTTTCCCGAGCGGGGTGCCGGCGGCAATCTCGGCACGCAGCAGTTCGCCGGTGGAGATGTGCTTAAGATTGTACAAGGCCGCTATTGCACCAGCATGGGTGCCTTTCCCTGCGCCGGGAGGGCCGAAAAGAATAAAGTACTTCATTTGTCCAGTACGTAAATGTCCTTCAGGTTACGGCCTAGGCCGTTGTAATCAAGTCCGAATCCCACTATGAAATCGTTGGGAATCTCCATTCCCACGTAGTCTAGCTTGACGTCTTTGTCGTAAACGTCAGGCTTGAGCAGCATGGTGCATATACGCACCTCAGTGGCTCCGTTGGCAAGCAGCAACTCCTTGAGGGCCAGGATGGTGTTGCCGGTATCCACGATGTCTTCGCAGGCGATGACGCGTTTGCCCCTTACGTCCTCGGAAAGGCCCTGGACGGTAAGCACGGTACCGGTAGATTCGGTTCCGCGGTAAGAGCTGAGCTTCACGCTGCCGAGTTCGCAATTGAATTTGAGCCTCATGAAAAGTTCCCCGGTGAAGGGGAGGGCTCCGTTAAGCGTACAAATCACGACCGGGACGTCTTCGCAGCCCTCGAAGTCGCGGTTTATCTTCTCGGCAACCTCATCTATGGCCTCCCTGATGCGGGAATTGAAGATGAACTTGCGGAAAGTCTTGTCGTGAAGGGTGACTCTGTCCATGGCGGTCGTTATTTAGGTTGCTTGTCCAGGAATTCCACTACGTCGGCAACGGTCTTGAAACCGGCCAGTTCCTGGTCGGGGATAACGATGCCGTAATCGTCTTCTACACGCATAAGGAGCTGGAGGATATCCAGGGAGTCGGCTCCGAGGTCCTTTTTGATTTCGGACTGGAGGGTAATCGTTTCGGGGTCGCGGCGCAACTGTTTCGCCAAAATTGCTTTAACTTCTTCAAACATAGTGTCTTATGCTTCGTAATGTTCGTATTTGCAAATGATGTCCTCCATCTTGGAGTTGAGTTCGCTGGTCTGCATGCGATAGGCCTGCTCTATGCATTTTTGCACGGCGACCGCCCTGCTGCTTCCATGTCCCTTCACCACCACCTTAGATGTGCCCAGAAGCACGCTTCCGCCGTAATTCTGGTAGTTGAAGAAATCCTTCTCGCTCTTGAACATCTTCGCCATGATGGCCGCTCCGAGCTTGTAAACCCAGCTGGAGTAGATATCTTTCTTGAGTTTCTTGAGAAGTTCGACTGCAGTACCCTCGGTTGCCTTGATGAGCACGTTTCCGGAGAAGCCGTCGCAAACCACAACGTCGTAGTTGCCGCTCAGCAGGTCGCGGCTCTCCATGTTGCCCACGAAGTTCAGCTCGGCGGTCTCAGAGAGCAGCTTGAAGGCTGTCTGGCGGAGTTCGTCGCCCTTTTCGGCCTCCTTGCCCACGTTGAGCAGTGCTACCCGGGGCTTCTGTACGCCGTAGACGTTTTCCATGTAGAGGCTCGCCATGATGGCGAACTGACGCAGGTGCTCCGGGGTGACTTCTACGTTGGCGCCGCTGTCGCAGACTCCCACAAGACCGCCGGCCACCGTCGGCAGGATGGGGCAGAAGGCGGGCCGGATTACTCCGCGGAGGCGTCCTATACGGGTAAGTGCCGCCGCTACAAGGGCTCCGGTGGAGCCGGTGCTGACCATCGCGGAGACGCTGTCGTCGTCCCGCAGCAGCCGTACGGCCTTTATCATCGAACTTTCTCTCTTCAGGCGGATTACATCCGTCGGCTTCTCATCGCATCCTATTACCTGCGGAGCGTGCAGGATCTCTATGCGGGAGGCATCGTACTGCCTTCCTTCCAGCAGTTTGCGGAGTGCGGCCTCGTCTCCGGAAAGGATAATGTAGAGGTCCGGCATCCCGGCGAGGGCGGCAAGCGCTCCGTCGACATTTGCTTCGGGGCTGTGGTCGCCGCCGTAGCAGTCCAGTACTATCTTGATCATACGAGTTTCTTTACAAAGGCCCTGCGTCTCTTGTGCTCCCTCCGGTCGAAGTGCTTCCAGAGGTTCTGGATATCGTAATTGTCTTCCAGGTTAAGATTGGTCTCAGCGTATTCGATACCGTCTTCCCGGAGCATGCGCATAAGGGCGGCGGCAAATACCGCGCTGATGCCCCTGTTCATATATTCGGGATCCACGCCCACCAGGCCGAGGTCCAGTACGCGGGGATGGCGCTTGATCTTGAGGAAGCGCAGCAGCATTCCAGGCGTTATACGGCCTCCGGAACGACTTACGGCGTCGGTAATGCCGGGGAAGCATATTCCAAATGCGACGATCTTGTCGTTTTCGTCCAGGATTACAGCTACGAAACGAAGGTCCACGATGAAGCGGAACCCGTCTATCATCTGCTTCTTCATGGCGTCCGTGAAGGGCACCGTGCCGTACAGCTTGTCGTAGGACTTGTCTATGAGGTCGAAAAGACCGTCGGCGTATTTGTCGATAAAGTCGTTTACGTTCTTTGCGGGGCCGAGGCGGAGCTTGTAGCGGCGCATCACAAAGTCGCCGAGCTGCTCAAGCGAGCCGTCGTAATCGGCAGGAACCCGCAGCTGGCTCTCCGTCCAGTCCACCTCCTTGGTGTATCCGCAGGCCTCTATAAGTTTCTGATAATAAGGATAGTTGTACTGCTCCTCGAAAGTGGAGGGCTCTTCGAATCCCTCTATCAGCAGTCCTTCGCGCTCAAGGTCGGAGAATCCCAGCGGTCCGTGGGCCGTATCCATGCCGCGGGCGACCGCCCACTTCTCCACGGCACCGAGGAGCGCTGACGCCACTTCCTGGTCGTCGATGGAATCAAAACGGCCGAAACGCACCCGCTTCTCTCCGTTCTTCTGGTTGGCAGCTTTCTGAATGATGCCCATAACGCGGCCAACCATCTTTCCGTCTCGCCATGCTCCGTAATAGACAGTGTCGCAGGTGTCGTTGTAGATGTTCTTGGAGCCGAAAATCGCCATTTCGTCCCCGTACAGAGGGGGACTGAAGGACTTGACTCCCTTGTACAGCCGGAGGGGGAAGTTTACGAACTCCCTCTGCTCGCGGCGGCTGCAGATTTCTCTGACTTCAAGCATAACCTATCTGTGAATTCCGTGGAAACAGATGCCCACGCCGTTGGGGCCGCAATGGCTGCCGATCGTGGGGTTGACCATGGTGACTACTATCCTGAGGTCGTCGCCGTACTTCTCGCGGAGCTTGACGATAATCATGTCCACAATGTCCTGGCAGTCGGCGTGACCAATGGTAACACGGTGGCCCTTGACGTCGTCGCCCAGGTCTTCCACATACTGAATCAGACGGTCTATTGCCTTGTTGCGTCCGACCTCCTTGCCGATGGAGACCATCTTGCCCTCCTCGTTCACATGGATTACCGGACGTATGCCAATCAGGTTACCCATGGTGGCGGCGAGTCCCGTAACGCGCCCGCTGCGGCGGAAGAACTTCAGGTCGTCTGCAATGAAGTAGAGGGGGAATTTGGGGACTTCCACCTTCGCCCAGGACACGATCTCCTCGGCCGTCTTGCCGGCCTTGTACAGGTCGCCCACTTCCATGGCGATATTCAGGGATTCTGCAGAAATGCCCAGGGTGTCCACCGTCCATACAGTGCGTTCAGGATACTTCTCCTTGAGCGTCTTGATGGCCTTGTCCATGTTCTCGAAGGTATTGGACATGCCGGAGGAAAAATGGACGTAGAGGATATCGTTGCCGGCTTCCAGCTCGGGCTCGAAATACTTGATGTAAACCGCCTCGCTCACGGCGCTGGTAGTGGGAAGCGTGCCCTGGCGCAGTTTGTTGTAGAAAGCCTTGTGGTCGTAATCCTGACTTTCCACGTAAGGGTGGTAAAGCTTGCCGTCGATGGCATAGGGCATGGGGATGATAACCTTGTAACCGAACTCCTTCGCAAGGGCGGGAGTCATATCGCAATCGGTGTCGGAAATGAGTGTCAGCATAATATAAACGTGTAATCGAAGACGGGCTGGCCGCCGTTGTTATACATAAATTCAACTGTGGGATATTTGGCCTGCAGTTCGCTGCAGAGCTGTGAGGATTCTTCTTCCGGGGCGTCCGCTCCGCCAAGGACGAGCACTACGTCCCGGGAACCGCAGTCCAGGGCTTCGCAGAGGGACAGCGCAGTCTGCAGCCGGTCCTCGCCGCTGGAGAGGATTTCGTCGCCGCGGTAGCCGATAAAACCGCCCTTGTGCACTTCCAGGCCGTCCTTTACGGTGTCCCGGCTGGCGGGGGAGACGGAGCCGCAAACTACTGATGCGGCCACTTCCGTAAGGGTGTCTTCAAGCCCCGATGCATCGGGAGCAGAAGGGTCGAAGGAGGCAAGGGCAACATAGCCGGCGCCTATGTTCTTGGTCGGGATGACGTGGACTTTGGCGTCGGCGTAAACTTCTGCCGCCTGTCTGGCTGTCATAACTATGTTGGAATTGTTGGGGAACACGAATATGTGTTTGGCGGCCACCTTGTCGAAAGCCGACACGAAATCGGCCACCGAAGGATTCATGGTCTGTCCGCCTTCCACCACTTCATCGACTCCCAGCTGCTCCTTGAAAATGTCCTTCAGGCCTGCGCCGCTGGCCACCGTGACGGTGCCGTATTCCTTGCGCTTCACGGGCTTGGCTTTCTCGGCCAGATTGGAATTGTGGTGCTGGAGGGTCATGTTCTCTATCTTCAGGGTAAGGAACTCTCCCCAGCGCTGGCAGTGGCTGATTATGTCGCCAGGCGTTTTGGTATGTACGTGCACCTTGATTATCGAGCCTTCGCGGAAGAACACTACGGAATCGCCGGCTCCCAGTATGTAGTCCTCTATTTCCTTCTCGTCGAAGGTCTTGAGGTCCACCTTGGAGCTCTGGAGACGCAGCAGGAATTCGGTGCAGTAACCGAACTTCAGTTCCGTGTTCTCGTCGAAGAGCGAGAAGTCCACCGTATTTGCGTGACCCTGGACGGGAGCCGCTTCCACCTTGCTGTTGATGCCGAGAAGCGCATCCTGGAAACCGTAGAAGATGTTCAGGAGTCCTGCTCCGCCGCTGTCGACCACACCGGCCTCGGCAAGGACCTGAAGCTTTTCGGGGGTGTGTTCGAGGGATATCTCCATTCCGTGCACGAGTGCCTGAATATACTCCTCCATGGATTTTATGCTGTGGGGGAGAGCCTCTTCCGTGCTCTCGCGGACCACGGTGAGGATAGTGCCTTCTACCGGGTGGGCGACGGAACCGTAAGCCTCAGAAACGGCGGCTGCCATAGCATCGGCGAAGCCCTTTGTGTCTGTCTGGGACAGACCGGCAAGCCCCTTGGCCATGCCGGCGAAAATACGGGAAAGGATAACTCCGGAGTTGCCTCTGGCACCCATCAGCATTCCGGAAGAAGCGGCGCCGGCGATCTCGCCTAAAGAAGCGCCTCCAAGCTGTGAGGCTTGGGAGTATCCGGATTCTATCGTGAGGCACATATTGTCCCCGGTGTCGCCATCGGGTATGGGGAAGACATTTAAGTCGTTAATACTTTGCCTGTTACTGGAAATTCTCGCGTAGCCTTGAGCCAACATCTTCAAAAACAGCTCTCCAGTAAGGTCGTAGGTCTGTACGTTTTTAGTGTGCATAACGTGCAAATATAAGGATTTTATCCTTATCTTGTAGCGCTTAAACCGATATTGCTATGAAAAGCTTCTTTCTTATTGCGGCCGTACTGGCCGCCCTGCCGCCTGTCGATTTCGAATCTGCAGTCCTTCTGCTGAGCGGCGCATCGTGCCTCGAAGATTTGGATGAGGACACTCTGGAACGATTCAGGGACCTGGAACTCAGGCCCGTAGAACTCAACGGAGCAAGTCGCAGCAGGCTGCTCTCGTGCGGTCTGTTCAATGCCTTCCAGGTGGCCTCTTTCATGGACTGGAAAGATCGTTCAGGGGATATCCTATCGTACACTGAGCTCGGCCTGCTGGATGGGTTCAGTCCGGAAATTGCCGAAGCGCTGCGCCTGTTTACACGTCTGGAAAGCGGAGCACCGCCAGGCGCGAGGAGCAGCGGCAGGTTCCATAACGACTTGATACTGAGGGCGTCCGTGAAAGAGAACGACGGCCTGGCGGCTGCCGCTGGCCTGCGCTGGAAGGAGAGTATCGGCGACCGGGCAGAACTCAACTGGGCGACACGCAGCAGCTACGGCGATCCGGCCTTCGGCATCGGTACTGTCAGCGCTGCTTATTACGGCCGGAGATATTTAGGAAAACTGGTACTGGGGCACTTCAACGCCCGTTTCGGGCAGGGACTAGCGATGTGGAGCGGGATGAGCCTGTCGCGCTACAGCAGCATAAACAGCTTCAGGCGCAATGGCAGCGGATTCAGCCCCACCGGCTCTTTTTCTCCCTCCCATTGCGGCGTTGCAGCAGATTTCGACCTTGGAAAATGGGGAGTCGGGGCAGCCTATTCTTTTACGGAAAAGCAGGCTATGGCAGCGGTTTCGTGGACCGGCCGGCGGCTGAGCCTGGGGGCTTTTGCCGGCGGCCGCAGTGCCTCGGTGGATTTTAAGCTCGGACTGAAGAATACAAGCCTCTTCGGGGAGCTTGCGTGGGTGGGAAAACTCAGCGCTATCGGGGGCGTGATATGGACTCCGGCTTACCAAAGAAATTATGGTGTTTTACTTAGTTGGAACGACGGTTCACCGGAATTTGCCGCAGCTGTAGGAACAAAACAGCTGGACTGCGTTTTTGCGTTAACTGCCAAGCAGTTGCGCTGTACGGTAAAATACTCGTTAAAGACCGTCCGACTGGGATCTTTCGAGCTGTCACCGGTGTTTCGCGCAGCAGTCCGGAAGACGGATAAATGGAGGCTGGAAAGCAGGGGAGAACTGCAGTTTTCCAGTGGCCCCTGGAAGCTGAATTCCAGGCTGGATTTCGTGGGCTGCAAGGGGCTTTCCTGCCTGGGCAATCTGGAGGCAGGCTACTCCGGCGAAAAGCTGGTGCTCTGGCTGCGGGGAACCCTGTTCCGGGTTGACAACTGGGACGACAGGATCTACGTTTACGAGCGCGACGCACCGGGCCGTTTCAATGTGCCGGCTTACTATGGCAGAGGCTGGTCTGCCTCCTTGACCGGGACCTGGAAATGCAGTCGCAGGAGCACGTTATATTTGAGGGTGTCATATCTCGAATATCCCTGGATGACAGTGAACAAGCCATCAAAAGCTGAAGTAAAGCTTCAGTATGCCCTGAAGTTGTGAAAAACGATTTTCGCGTCGGATTTTCGGATAAATAATAAATAATTCGTATCTTTGCTTGATATGGGAAAAGTAATTGCTATCGCAAACCAGAAAGGAGGAGTCGGCAAGACCACTACCGCCATTAATCTGGCGGCCTCTCTCGCCGCCCTGGAGAAGATGGTTCTGATCATTGACGCGGATCCTCAGGCCAACACCACTTCCGGCCTGAACTTCTCGCCGGACGACGACCGTCACCGCAGCCTCTACGAGCTGATGGAAGGCAGAATCTCCGTGGAAGACGCCCTGATACAGACGGAGATGGCAGGTCTTCACATGATTCCTTCGCACATCAACCTGGTCGGTATCGAAATAGAGATGATTAACGAGCCGGACCGCGAGTCGGTGCTGAAGAAAGCCATTGCGCCGGTCCGCGACAGCTACGACTACATAATCATAGACTGCTCTCCGTCCCTCGGCCTGATTACCGTGAATACACTGACTGCCGCCGATTCCGTAATTATCCCCGTGCAGCCGGAATTCTTTGCCCTGGAAGGCCTCGGCAAGCTTTTGCAGACCATCAGGATTGTGCAGAACGGCCTGAATCCCCAGCTGACGATAGAGGGCTTCGTGGTCACCATGTACGACGGCCGTACCAAGGTCCATCAGCAGGTGCTGGCGGAGCTTCGCGAGCATTTCCGCGACCTGGTATTCAAGACGGTGATTCAGCGCAATATACGCCTCAGCGAGGCGCCTTCCCACGGCAAACCCATATTGCTGTACGAGATTTCCTGCTCGGGTTCTTCCAATTATCTGAACCTGGCTTCCGAGGTGCTTGAACGCAACGGCGAAAAACGAACTGATTTATGAGCAACAAGATAAGAGGTCTGGGCAAGGGTCTGGAGGCCCTGATGGGAGCCGCAAGCGCAGCCGACCAGCTCCGCAAGCCTGTAGGTTACATCAACAAGGAAGTCGGAGGCGGACAGCCTGCCGGTCAGGCGGACATTTCCCGCGTCCCTATGGATATGGTGGAGGCCAATCCCTTCCAGCCCAGAATGAACTTCGACCGCGAATCCCTTGAGGAACTCGCCGAATCCATCAAGGTCCTGGGCCTTATTCAGCCTATAACCGTGCGCAGGACTCAGTCCGGAGGCTATCAGATCATCAGTGGCGAACGCCGTTTCAGGGCCTGCCGCATCGCCGGCATGACATCCATCCCCGCCTATGTGCGTGAGACCAACGACCAGGGTATGCTGGAGATGGCTCTGGTGGAGAATATTCAGCGCCAGGATCTCGACCCCGTGGAGACTGCCCTGAGCTATCAGAGGCTGATGGAGGAGTGCTCACTCACTCAGGAGCAGATGGCCGACAGGGTGGGTAAGAAGCGCGCAACCGTGGCCAATACCCTCAGGCTTTTGAAGCTGCCCGTAAAAGTACAGCATGACCTCAAGGTCGGACTGATTTCTTCCGGCCATGCCAAGGCTTTGCTGAGTATAGACAATCCTGAGGTGCAGGAGCGCCTTTGCGACCTTGTGATCACCCAGGGGCTGTCCGTCCGCGAGTTGGAGGCAATGGTGCGCAGGGTATCCGAGGGAGAGGCCGTACCGCCCGCTAAAAAGCCTCAGCAGGCCCCTCTGCCGTATTCCTACGACAGGCTGCTGTCGCGTATGGGAAAGTATTTTTCCAACGAAATCTCCATGCGCCGTTCATCCTCAGGTAAGGGCTCGATGACCATACGTTTCGCTTCCGACGAAGAAGTGGAACGATTTTTGGCAGCACTTGACTCAGCTCAGCTCTGATGAAAAAGATACTCACGCTAGTCTTCCTGCTTTTCGTCGCCTTGAACGCCAGTGCGCAGTTCAAGAGGGACGCGTTCCAGCAGTCCTACAACGACGATCCGGCAAAATCGAAGGATTCCACCGACGTGGTCTTCTCCTTCAAGGAATACTGGCAGGGGCTCAAGCATGAGAGAGAAATCAAAATCGGCACGATGTGGGGAGGCTCCCTTGTGGTAATCGGAGGCGAGCAGATCTATAACAAGCAGTACTGGAAACTGCCTATCGTCTATACCGGAATCCTGGCTCCGCTGGGCGCCGGCATCTATTTCGACGTAAAGGGCAACCAGAAAGCGGCCACGTGGTGCTATGTGGGAGCAGGAGTGGCCTACTGGGGCACACTGCTGGACGGAGTAATCAATTATAAATCCGACAAATACCCCCTGCCTGGGCGGGCTACGCTCTACTCGCTCCTGGTTCCCGGACTGGGACAGGCCTACAACGGTGAGTACTGGAAAATCCCCATCTATCTGGGCGGTCTTGCCACGGCGTTCTATTTCTACAATACCAACAGTATCAACTACGAACGCTACCGCCGGATATACAAGGAGGCTACCAATACCGAGGTGGCATATACCGGTCCCATTTCGGCCGAAACCGCGGTGTACTACAGGGACATCTACCGCCGATACAGGGACTATTCCACCCTTGCGATGGCACTGATTTACGCCCTGCAGGTCATCGACGCCAACGTATTTTCCTACATGCACGATTTCGAGGTGGCGGACGACATGGCCATGACGGTGCGTCCGGCCGTCATCATGCCGGATACCCAGCTGGCCTTCAATCCCACGCCGGCTTTCGGCATAAACGTGGGAATTAGATTCTGATCTTTATGTCCGGGCGACTGATTCCGATACTTGCCTCTTTACTGTTGCTGTCGCATTTCCTGAAGGCGCAGGAGCTGGATTCGCTCATGGTTATCGAGGCCGAGCCGGATACTGCCATCGCACTTGCCTCCAAGGTGAGCGACGAGGTGCTGATGCAGCGTCTGGCAGACCTGAATCCCTATTTCACCCTGCCTTTCAACCCGACGGTTCGGAAGTATATGGTGGTGTATTCGGAGAAAAGGGGAGCGGTGATGCAGCAGGCTATGGCGCTGAGCGAATACTACTTCCCGATAATAGAAGAGATACTGTGCAAGTACGAGCTGCCGCTTGAGTTGAAATACCTGGCTGTGGTGGAGTCGATGCTTAAGCCAACTGCGACATCACGGATGGGTGCCAAGGGCATCTGGCAGTTCATGTACAGGACCGGCCGTTCCTACGGTCTCAAGATAGACTCCTACGTGGATGAACGTATGGATGTGGACAAATCCACTGACGCGGCCGCACGCTACCTGCTTAACCTTTACAATTTGTTCGGGGACTGGCCTCTGGCCGTCAGCGCATACAACTGCGGGTCGGGCAACGTCAACAAGGCTATACGCAGGGCGGGCGGAAAACGGGATTTCTGGTCGGTCTATCCATACCTTCCGAGGGAAACCAGGGGTTACATGCCGGCGTTCGTCGGGGCTATGTATGCCTTTGCATACCACCGCGACTACGGTCTGGAGGCTGCAGCGACAGGCGTCCCGGAACAGGTGGATACCTTCGAGGTGCGCCGGAACCTGCATTTCAAACAGATAAGCGAACTTGTGGGAGTGCCCCTGGAGGAACTTCAGTACCTGAATCCCAAATACTATCACGATATCATCCCCGGCTCGTCGGGAGTCTGTACCGTCAATATCCCCATGCAGTGGAGCGACGCCTACCTGGACGTGGAGCCGGATTCGCTGTATGCCTACAAGGCGTCGGAGTATCTGTCCGAGCAGGTACTTAAAGACCTGTCTTCCGGAGCCTCTTCCGGTAGCGGCGGCACCTGTTATACGGTGCGCAGCGGCGACACCCTCAGCCATATCGCCCGCCGGCACGGAGTCAGCGTCAAGCAGCTGAAAAGCTGGAACAATCTCCATAGCGATATGCTGCGAATAGGCCAGAAGATTTACATCTACTGAGTTCTTGCGAATCTCGGGAAGATTCGCCATATTTGCAGTCGCCGGGGAGCGTCCCCGGTACTTAAACTATAACTGCAATGAAGAACTTCAGATTTTCCATTTCATTGCTGCTCTGCGCCATAGTGGCGCCTTCATGCAGCACCCAGCACAAGTTGAACCATATCAGGACCGGAGAAGTCCGGCCGGGGCTTGTGTTGCCATCCGCCGGGGCACCCCGCAGCCTTGGCGCATCTGTCGATGATGTCCCCCGGGACACCTTGAGAATAGTCGATTTCGAGGGGCGGGAAACCTTGATAATGAATGCAATACGCGATGAGAACGGGGATATGGTCGCTCACGACCGGCTCTCTGCGGCTGTGGTTACCGCCCGCTTCCGCAATGTGGCCGAGAGGCATGGCCGGGTGGACCTTGAATTCCAGGTGATAGTCCCGCCGGACATGCAGGACAGCCACTGGCAGCTCAGGCTGGATCCGGATATGTACATGCTCGGCGATTCGGTCCGTCTGGACCCGGTAATAATCACCGGACAGCAGTACCGGAAGGCCCAGTTGCGCGGCTATGAGCACTACAGGCGCTTCCTCGATTCCATCATAACGGACACCGCCCGCTTTGTCAACAGGGCCGCACTGGAAGTGTTCATCGAGCGCAATCTGCCGCAGGTTTACGCCTTCCGGAACGACACCAGCTTTGTGTCGGAGGAGGAATTCACATCTGCATACGGAGTTACCGAAAGGGAAGCTGTGGAGCATTACACCTTCAAACTCTGGAAACGATGGAATCAGCACAGGGCCGGGCTGGCCCCCGTCATGTACCGTAAATACGTCAAGGCTCCGATAGTGTCCGAAGGGATACGGCTGGATACGGTAATCCAGAGCGGGAACGGCGATTTCGTGTATAATTACGTCCAGACGGTGCATACGGTCCCGTCGCTCCGAAAAGTGGACATAGTGATGTCCGGTGGCATCTGGGAGCAGGACAAGAGACTCTACACGGTACCCCGCAGCGACGCACTGACCTTCTACATCTCCTCTTTCGCCGGTCTTGCGGACAATACGGAGCGCTACCGCACTAAGATCGTGGAGCGCAAGGTGGAGGCCAACACCGCATGCTACATCGAGTTTCCCCAGGGCCGCTGGGATGTGGATCCGCTGCTGGGCAACAATCCCGTGGAGATGGGGCGCATAAAAGCGAATATCAGGGATTTGCTGGCAAACGAAGTGTTCGCCCTCGATTCCATATCGGTGGAGGCTTACGCGTCTCCGGAAGGGGCGCAGAAGAGCAACGAGGCACTGTCGGCGAAGAGGGCGTCGGCGGCGTCGAAGTTCTTTGCCGGTTACGCCGCGGCCGTCAAGGATTCGATAATCCGGGAAAGGGGAGTGCTGATGGACATACACGGAAAACGCATCAAACGGGATGACTCTTTCCCCGAAATCTCCGTCCAGGGGCGAAGCGGCGGCGAGAACTGGCGTATGCTGGATGCCTTGGTGGCTTCGGACAGGCAGTTGTCGGAGCTGGACAAAAGGGAATACACCGGAATCTGCGGCAGCGTAAAGGATCTGGATGAAAGGGAACGCCGGCTGGCAAGGCTTTCCGGATACAGGCATTTCCGGGAGTCGCTTTACCCTCGTCTGCGTGTCGTCCGGTTCAATTTCTATCTGCACCGCAAGGGAATGGTGAAAGATACAGTACACACTACCGAACTGGATTCCACCTATATGCAGGGAGTCAGGTACCTCAGGGACCACGAGTACGAAAAGGCGCTGCCGATTCTGCGGGAATACGGGGATTTCAATACGGCCCTGGCGTACCTTGCTCTTGACCGCAACAAGTCGGCGATGGAAGTGCTCGAAACCCTGCCCGCAGAAGCACGCAAAGACTATTTGATGGCTATCGTCTATTCCCGGGAGGGGAACGACAGACTTGCCGTGCAGCATTACCTGCATGCCTGTGCTCAGAATCCGACGTTCGTCCACAGAGGCAACCTGGACCCGGAAATCAGCATATTGATACACAAATATGATTTAAAGTTTGATAATTCGTAAGTGTTGATTAACTTTGTGACTCTATGGAGTCACTAAAGTTCGTTACTGCAGATGAGGCGGTCAGCCACATACCGTCCCATTGCCACATACACCTGAGCAGTGTAGCCAGCGTGCCCCATTGCCTGATTCAGGCTCTCTGCCGCAGGGCAGATGCCGGAGACGTGTGTGACCTGCATTTCCATCATTTCCATACGGAAGGTCCTGCCCCCTACAGCGAGCCGCGTTACGAAGGCATTTTCTTCGACCAGGGCTTTTTCGTAGGGCCCAACGTCAGAGCTAATGTGAATGCGGGATATGCGGACTATCTGCCGGTGCATCTCGGGGAGACGCCCCGACTGTACCGCAGCGGCGCCGTCAAACTGGGCGCGGCACTGGTTAACGTTTCTCTTCCCGACGCGGAAGGACGCGTTTCGCTGGGTACCTCGGTGGACTGCTCCTTCGCCGCCATTCAGACGGCTGAGCTGGTTATCGGAGTCGTCAATCCCAACGTGCCCTTCGCTTACGGTGACCTGGTGCCCCTGGAGTCCTTTGACTATCTGGTGGAGGACGACGCTCCCCTGGTGACGGCCGCCTTCGCCGAACCCACTCCGACGGAGATGGAGATAGGTAAGAACTGCGCCGCACTGGTAGAGGACGGCGACTGCCTGCAGATGGGCATAGGCGCCCTGCCGAACGCGCTTGCCTCCCAGCTTAGCGGCCATAAAAACCTCGGTCTGCATACGGAAATGTTTGCCGACGGCCTGCTACGCCTTATCAAGAACGGCGTCATAAACGGCAGCTGCAAGCAGATAGACAAGGGAAAGGTGGTTGCATCCTTCCTGCTCGGCTCGCAGGATGTTTACTCCTTTATCGACCATAACCCGGACGTGCTGATGCGCGACATCACCTACACCAACGACCCGTGGGTGATTTCCCGAAACAAGAAGATGAAGGCCATCAATTCCGCCACCGAGGTGGACCTGACCGGCCAGATCAGCGCCGATTCAATCGGCACCCGCATCTTCAGCGGTACCGGCGGCCAGCTGGAATTCGTGCGCGGCGCCTCCATGTCGGAGGGCGGCAAGAGCATTACCGCTTTCGCTTCCCGTACGAACAAGGGTAAGAATAAGATAGTCTCCACAATCAATCCCGGCGGGGGCATCGTTACTCCTCGCGCCGACGCCCACTGGGTGGTGACCGAATATGGTGCCGTAGACCTCTATGGCCGCTCCCTGCAGGAGAGGGCAAGGCTGCTTATCAGCATCGCCCATCCCGATGACCGTGAGATGCTCGAGAGGGAAGCTTTCGAGCGCTTCGGCCCGCATTTCAGATTTGGACTTTGAACATAATTACATAACAACCAAATGCTTATGAAATTTTTAACAACAAATCGGGAGAAGTACACAGTTCCCCAGCTGGAGGCCGAAGAAATGGCCCCTGACTCTTTGTGTGTTACCAGTGATCCCACCTCGGATATTGAAGAGGTAGGACAAGGTGATCCATGGTCGTTTTAACCCCTAAAATGAGAAAGACGATGAAAAAGATTTTCACTTTTGGAGCAATTGCTCTCGCAGCCCTGGCAACCATAGGGTGCAATCAGGAGCTTTCTATAGAGGTTAATCCTTCCGTTTCCGGCGGACTGACCGAGATTTACGCCACCCGTGAGGCGAATACGACCAAGACAACCTGGCTCGATTACAATGATCCCACAAAAGTTGTCTGGGGTGCCCAGGACCAGCTGAGTGTTTTCTCGACTGACAACCCGCAAGAACCGCAGAACTTGTTCTTCTATACCACGACGGATGCATATAACGCATACCGCCAGGACTGGACAAAGCTTACTTTCACTTACGGCAGCGCTGAAATTCCCGGAACCGCGCCTTACTGGAGTATTTTCCCGTACAACCGCAGCAACGCCATGGTCAACGGAAGCCCCAAGTTCCCGTTCATGTACAACCAGACTGCACGCGCACATTATTTTGACGCCCAGGCATTCGCTGCCGCTGCTTACTCGCAGGACATGAATTTCAACTTCCAGAACCTCTTCGGTCTCCTGGAAATCAAGGTTGGAGAGCTGAACGTAACAAGCGTTACCCTCAAGAGCAATAAGCAAGGAGATGCTTTTGGCTCCGAGTACACCGTTGTTGGATTCAGTGGCCAACTGGGCGCACTCCCCAACAACAGCAATGTGGAAGAAATCACACTTACCCCTGACGAGGGCACCTTCACCGTTGGTGAGACTTATTATATGGTCGTTCCTCCGAAGGAGTTCACCGAGGGCGCTACCCTGAGTATGTATAACGGGAGCTCGCTTGTCGCCGCACTCAGCACTTCCGGTGCAGTTGAAGTCGAGCGCAACAAGGTTCACATGGTTCCCGTGCTGACCGTATCGGAGCCTCCTGTACCTTCCGGCAATACCGTTTCTGAGATCGTCGCGCAGATTACTTCTACCAGCCAAAGCGAGCAGAGTGCTTTCTCTGTCGATAATCTGGCCGGCGCAGTAGTTTCCTACGTCAATGGCAACAGTGCATATTTAGAGGACGCATCTGGAGCGATACTGATTTATATAGCTGACAACGGCCTTTCTGCAGGCGACATCATTTCCGGCCCTCTGTCCGGAAACGGATACAAATACAATGGTTTGCCTGAAATCACTTCATTCAGTAATGAATTTACAAAGACCACGGGTGGAACCATTCCGTTAACCGAAATGACGTTGTCCCAGCTGACTGCCAACCACGCTGCAAATCTAAGCCGCAGGGTACTGGTCAAGGGCGTTACCATCACCGATGGTATCTCCGACGGTGACCGCAATGGCACTATCACTCAGGGGGATGACGGAAGCTCCTACCCCGTATATGCACAGCTCAAGAACAGCGGGCTTCAGCTCAATAAGGGTGATATCGGCGACTTGATTCTGTTTGTGGGTGTTTATAACACTACCAATCAGTTGCTGTTCTGGGACAATGCCTTCTTTACCAAGACCGGCGCCATTACCAACCTTACTGTTACTGAGAGCCTTTCCGTAGCAGCCGGCAGCACTAAGACCATCAGCGTCGAGACCAACAGCGACGGCGCCGTGTCTTTCAAGTCCAGCAATACGGCCGTTGCTACGGTCGATTCCAAGGGCGTTGTGACCGGTGTTGCAGCAGGCAGCGCTACCATTACTGTATCTGTCGCCGCATCCGGATACTACACAGCTATCCAGAAGACCTGCGCCGTTACCGTGACCGCCGCCTCGTCATCAAAGCAGTATGTTTTGACAAGTGAGGATATTAAGGCCGCACATACCGTAAAATGGAATTATACGGATAACGAGGCGAAGACCATTACCGCTGCAGACGGCTCCGAATGGATTGCCTACAATACCTTCGGTAATGCAAACCAGGTTACCATTCAAATGAATACCGGAAAGGGCAGCTATGTTCTGACTCCCAAAGTATCAACCAAGATTACCAAATTGACCCTTGAGTTGGCAACAAAGGCAGACGGAACCGGTGTTGGCACAAGGTCATGTAATGTTTGCGAGCCCGATGGTTCTTTAATTGAGACAGTGACTGCCGATGACCTCATAGCGGGATATGAGCTGTCCAATTCTTATACTCAGTTAAGGATCGAGCCTGCAGAGGGTGCTACCTACATTCCTTCTATTACTGTTGACTTTCAGTAATCGTTGATTACTTCATTAAAAGGGATCGGCTCTTTCATTCGGGCCGATCCTTTTTTCTTTTGTATATTTGCGATAATAAACCAGGATTCAAATGAAACGGATTGTCATTCTTATGCTGGCTCTGGCGGCCGTGCAAGTGCAGGCGCAGGACCTGGCGCATTACAAAAGGGTAGTAAAGGAACTAAGTTCCTCCAAATATCAGGGCCGGGGCTACGCCAAGGGCGGGGCCAACAAGGCGGGAGCCTATCTTGAGAAGGAGTTCCGCCGGGCCGGAGCCGACGAAGTAGTATGCCAGCCGTTTACCATAGATATCAACACCTTCTGCGGCAGGATGGAGCTGTCGGCCGACGGAAAGAAACTCAGGCCGGGCGTAGATTACACCATGCGCGAATATTCTCCCGGCATGCACGGAGAATTCCCGGTGTACTATGTGGATACCCTTGACTTCAATGCGGACAGGATGTTCGAGGACCTGGCAAAACCGGAGAACGCGAACTGTCTGGTCTGCTGTGATTTCTGGTTCACATACAGACACCGCAAAGCATTCGGACGCTTGCAGAAAGCCGGAGAGTGCGCGAATGCCGGACTGCTTTATACCTGGGAATCGCCGGTCAAGTTCTTCAAGGCGTACGGCCATCGGGTGGTGGACAAACCCATCATCTGGATTGCTCCGGAAGCCATTTCCGGCGTCAAAAGGGTAAAAGCTGATATAGACAATGAATTCCTGCCGAATTGCGAGATATTCAACGTGATTGCAAAGGTGGAAGGTCAGCGTCACGACAGCTGCTATGTCTTCACCGCCCATTACGACCATCTCGGCAACCTCGGGCGCAAAGTCTATTATCCGGGTGCAAACGATAACGCTTCTGGTACGGCTGCAATAGTTACGCTGGCAGCGTATTACGCAAAGAATAAGCCTGCTTACGACATGTATTTCATCGCTTTCTCGGGCGAAGATGCCAACCTGAGGGGATCGGAGTTTTTTGCCGAGCATCCCGTGGTGCCGCTCGAGCAGATAAAGTACCTGTTCAATATAGACATGATAGGGGACAACAACCCTGTGCAGTACTGCGAAGTGAGCGATTCCGGCATGAGGGCGTACGGGCTCTTGGAGGAGATAAATGCTTCAAGACATTATTTCAAGTCCCTGAACCGTGGCGAACTGGCTGCCAACAGCGATCACTATCCCTTCGCAACCCGCGGCGTTCCCTGCATATTCCTGGAGAATAAAGAGGGCGACGCCTTCCCTTATTATCATACTGTTTACGATAACTGGAAAAACGCGGTCTTCGATACCTATGTGCCGCTGTTCAGCCTTGTGAGGGATTTCGTCGCAAGGTATTGACAATGCGTTCGAGGCCTTCTTTCAGCTGGGCCGTAGGGCACGCCAGGTTTATGCGGATATAGCCTTCGCTTCCATACATTGAGCCGGGGTTTACCCACACCTGGCAGTCGTTCAGCAGCTTTACCTCCAGCTCCTCGGAACTGATTCCGAGTGAGGAAATGTCTATCCAGGCCAGATAGGTTCCTTCCAATACGCAGACGGGCAGGAACGGCAGTTCCCTGCGGAAAGTCTCCAGCAGGAGCTCGTAATGCTTTTGTATGACACCGTTTAGCTCGTCCAGCCATTGTTTCCCCTCGGGGGAGTAGGCCGCCTCGAGCGCTGCGGGGCCGAAGGGGTTGACATCGCAGATTTCGTTGATGTTGAGCGCCTTGTCGATAAGGGCGCGGCGGGTCTCGTCGGGGCAGATGATGTTGGCGGTTTGCAGGCCTGCGATATTGAAACCCTTGGACGGAGACGAAAGCGTAACGCTCCCGTTCAGGAAGTCCTCACCCAGCGACGCAAACGGCACGAACTGCCTGTCAGGCGACACGACCGTGCAGTGAATCTCATCCGAAACGACTGCCACTCCGTGCCGTAGCGCAATCTCACCGACGCGGCGAAGCTCTTCCCGGGAGAAGACGCGTCCGGCGGGATTGTGAGGGTTGCAGAGCAGCAGGACACGGTTGCCGGATTCCCCGCAGGCCTTCTCCAACCCGGCATAGTCGAACTCATAAGTAAAGCGGCCGTCCGGCAGGTCGCGGCGAAGCAACGGAACGTCCACAGTACGACATCCGTTGTTGCGTATCGATGAGAAGAAGCAGTTGTATACAGGCGACTGGATAATGACGCCTTCGCCGGGTGCGGCAAGGGCCTTTACGACTGCCGACAGTGCCGGTACGACGCCCGTGGTATAAAGAATCCACTTCCGTCGCAGTTCGAGGGCGTGCTGAGTCCTGTACCATCCTATAACGGCATCGTAATAAGTTTCCGGGACACAGGTATAGCCGAATACACCATGCTCCAGACGTTTTTTCAGAGCGTCCCGTATAACCGGTGCGGCAGGGAAATCCATATCGGCCACCCACAGCGGAATCAGTTTCTTCCGCTGCCCGGGATCTAGCTTCACCCCTTTGGGGAAGGGCGCGTCCCATTTTACGCAGCCGCTTCCGAGTCTGGGCGCCCCGTACCCTTCGGAAACCATGCAGGAGGCCGGAGCCTTGATGTTTTCGTCGATAATCAGCCGGCCGCAGCTTCCGACCATAATCCGTCCGGAACGGGGATTCTTGATGGAGGTGACATGTCCCAGAATCGTGGCGTCCACATCTGAATACTCGAAAGCCAGGTCGGCATCGGGATCGAATGTGCAATCCTCCAGTACGAGGCCGTCGGCGTAGCATAGCGGCTGCGGCCCGCTGATGTGGCAGCGGACAAGATGCAGGCCGCGGGAGTGCCATCCCAGGTACTCTCCGCTGATACGGGAGTCATATACGGTGACGTTTTCGGTTTCCCAGAATGCGTCCTTGGTATCAAGGTCCGAGTCCCTGATTTCGATGTCCCGGGCCCATTGGAAGGAATAGTTGCCCTGGAGTTTCAGGTTCTTGATCTTCAAGCCGCTGCAATGCATGAAGATATAGTCGGCCCGGGAGGCTGTGACATCTTCCAGGATGCCGTTCCTGCAGTGCCAGAAGGTCTCCGTGGCAGAGTCCAGGCGGATGCGGCGGACGGTGAAGTCGTCCAGTTCGCGGAAGTTCTTGGGGGCATCCACGAGGCAGTCTTCCATAAGCATGCCCCGGGAATACCAGAAGCCGGCACGTGCGCCTACGGTAACGATGGAATCGCGCACCGTAAAGCCGTCGCAGCACCACAGGGGATACTTTCCCTCGAAGCGGCAGCGTACCGCCTCTATGTTCGAACTCTCCTTGAGGCCGGATTCGCCTTCGTGGATGACTACATCTTCCAGGCGGAGATCCCTTTCGCAATACAGCGGACGCTCGCCGCCGAATTCGCGGTCTTTAATCAATTTCATATCTCTTGACTTGTCAGTTTCGTTTTAAGCCACTTGTCTCCGCTGATACGCAGCACCAGAAGCAGACCGCGGACATTCAGCTCGATACACATGGCGATCCAGTAGCCCGTAAGGCCGTAACGCGGCGTCAGCAGCACAGCCAGGCCGATTCTCACCAGCCACACGCTGATGAAATTCAGCGCCGTCGGCACTTTCGTATCTCCGGCACCTACGCATGCGGCATAAGCCACTATCGACGCTGCGTAGCCGGCCTCTGCGAAAGCTTCAAGGCGCAGGCAGCGGGCGCCCAGGGCCACGACTTCGGGATCCACGCTCAGCAGTCCCAAAATCGTAGATGCGAGCAAATACATTACGACTGCCATCATCGACATCATACCGACTCCTAGCCCAAGCGATATGCGGGTAAAGCTCCGTGCCAGGTTTTTGCGTCCTGCCCCGAGGCTCTGTCCAACCAGGGTGGTTGCAGCATCGCCCGTACCGTAGCCCGGCATGTAGCAGATGCTTTCTGCGATGATGGCAAAAGAGTGTGCGGCGATAGGAACAGCTCCGAGCGGCGCGATGATCAGGGTACCTGCGATGTATGCGCCCCTCATGACCAGATTCTGAATCCACATCGGCCCGGTGATGCTGAAGGCTTTGGAGAGACTGTCCCGGGTAGGCAGGAAGGAGCCTTTTTCGCCTATGATTCGCAAGTCCTTTTTACGGACCAGAAGGAAGTATATCATCAGCAAGGCGGTTACCGCCTCGGCCAGTCCGGTTCCAAGCGCGGCGCCACGGACGCCCATACCGGCTCCCGGCACAATGAAGTGCATCCCGAGCATGTTAACCTCCCTGGTGGGGAAGATGAGCAGGAAATTGAATACCACGTCCAGCGCACACATCAATATGTTGAGCAGGCTGGGCAGCTTCATATCGCCGCTGCACTGGAGCATGGTGCTGCCGAAAAAGCCCAGCTGCATCATGGGCACGAAGGCCGAATAAATAAGGAAGTACGCGGACGCGTCACTCCGTATTGCCGCCTCGCCTCCCAGCCATCCGGGAAGCGGACCGGCTATGCTCAGGCCGGTCAAAGATAAAAGCAGGGAAAAAGCGGTGACGCACAGCAGGCCCTGCCGCAGCAGCACCCGTGCACCGTACAGGTCGCCTGCACCGACCCTGTGAGCAAGCTGGACGGAGAACCCCTGGGCCATCGCGATACAGAATCCTCCGATAATCCAGGTGCTGCTGGAAACCAGTCCTATCGAGGCGGATGCGTTTGCTCCGAGGCTTCCTACCATGGAAGCGTCGATGAACTGCAGCAGTACGGACGCCAACTGGGCAAGGATGGCCGGGCCGGAGAGCAGCAATGTTAGCCGCACCCTCTGGCCGGACGACAAGTGCCGTCCCTGCCGCACCAAATCTAAAAGGGCATCTTTTCCGGTGACCATCTGAGCAGTTATTCCTATTTGCAAATGTAGTAAGTTTATTATCGCAATTGCTATTATTTTGTTAAATTTGAAAGAAAATTTTCACTGTTTCTATGGCATTACAAAATGAGAAAGCATTGGATTGACAATCTGCGCTGGGTGACAGTACTGCTTGTGCTGTTTTACCACGTCATCTATTTCTATAACAACAAAGGCGTGTTCGGTGGGATAGGAGGATTTGGAGAGTATCCACAATGTCCGCAATATCAGGATATTGTATTGTATATCCTGTACCCTTTCTTTATGCCGTTGCTGTTCCTGCTGGCCGGAATCAGCGCGCGTTACGCCCTTGAAAGTCACCCGGCTGGAGAGTGGTTCAAGGCCCGCACCCGCAAACTGCTTGTCCCGGGAACCATAGGCCTTTTTGTGTTCCAGTGGATGACGGGGTATTTCAATACCGCGGTAGCGGAGAGTCAGGGTGCTTTTGAAGGCGTGCCGGCAGTGGCAAAGTATATGATAATGGCAGTCAGCGGAACAGGGCCGCTCTGGTTTGTACAGGTGCTGTGGCTGCTTTGCATCGTATTGCTTCTGCTGCGGGCCCTTGACAAAAAAGATAAGTTCTGGAATCTGTGCGGGAAGGCCAATACGGTAGTAATCATACTGCTCGGCATACTGTTTTGGGCAGGGGAGCAGACGCTTGTCAAGAACCCCCGTCCCGAGACTGCTGACGGCCTGCTTAACCTGTATAAGCCTCTGTTCTACCTTGTGCCCTTCCTGATGGGCTATTTCGTTTTCTCGCACGACGAGGTGCAGGAAAAGGTCCGGAAGGCCTGGATTCCGCTGATGGCATGTGCGATTGCTTCCGGCACAGTGCTGATTGCGACCACCTTCGGGCAGGACAATACCACACCCCAGTATCTAGGGAGCCCTTTGAACTGCCTCTATGGCTGGCTCATGTGCCTGGCGATGATGGGCTGGTTCAATGCCATGTTCGACCGTACCGGCAAGTTCGCCGGCTATATGTCCAGGACCAGTTACGGCCTGTATATAGTTCATTATCTGATTGTCGCCAGCCTGGGCTATATGATGAAACTGTACACCCAGTTGCCGCCTGCGGCGATGTACCTGATACTTACGGTGGCGGTATTCACTCTTTCGCCGCTGCTCTACGAAATCCTGCACCGGATTCCGTTCATACGCTGGTGCGTCTTCGGAGAAAAAAAGAAGGCATGAAAAAAGGGCGGCCCGCGAAGGTCGCCCTTTTAAGTGTGAACGCAATATTACTGCATGATGACCTTGGCCATCTCCAGTACCTTGTTGCTGTAACCCCACTCGTTGTCGTACCATGCGCAAACCTTTACGAAGGTAGGATCGAGCTGGATACCTGCCTTCTCATCGAAGATGGAAGTGCGGGCGTCGTTGCGGAAGTCGGTGGAAACCACGGCCTCGTTGGTGTAACCGAGAACTCCCTTGAGTTCACCCTCGGAAGCGGCCTTCATGGCAGCGCAGATCTCCTCATAGGAAGCGGGCTTTGCGAGCTCGACGGTGAGGTCTACGAAGCTGACGTCGGAGGTAGGGACGCGGAGGCTCATACCGGTAAGCTTACCGTTGAGCTCAGGGAGAACCTTACCGACAGCCTTTGCAGCACCGGTGGATGAAGGGATGATGTTCTCGAGGATACCGCGGCCGCCGCGCCAATCCTTCTTGGAAGGACCGTCAACGGTCTTCTGGGTAGCGGTAGCAGCGTGAACGGTGGTCATGAGGCCACGGACAACGCCGAAGCTGTCGTTGAGCACCTTGGTGATAGGGGCGAGACAGTTGGTGGTGCAGGAAGCGTTGGAGATGATGGTCTGACCGGCGTAGGTCTTGTGGTTAACGCCGTAGACGAACATCGGGGTAGCGTCCTTGGAAGGAGCGGACATGATGACCTTCTTGGCACCGGCCTTGATGTGAGCCTCTGCCAGCTCGGCGGTCAGGAAGAAACCGGTGGACTCGACGACGACGTCGGCATCCAGGGCACCCCAGGTGATGTTGGCAGGATCCTTCTCGCAGAAGACCTGAATCTTGTTGCCGTCAACGATGAGGTAGTTGCCGTCAACCTTGATGTCGTGCTTGAACTCTCCGTGTACGGAATCGTACTTGAGCATGTAAGCGAGATAGTCGGGATCCAGAAGGTCGTTGATACCTACAACCTTGATCTCATTGGGGAAATTCTCAACTGCGGCGCGGAAAACCATACGGCCGATGCGGCCAAATCCGTTAATACCAAGTTTAACCATTTTTTCGTGTATAAAAGTTTAACAATAATTATGCTCTTAAAAGGCGGCGCAAATTTATCAAAAAATATCTAGAAATCAATTATATTTGCAATAAAAAATTTAATGAAAATCCTCATAACAAACGACGACGGATATCAGTCCCGAGGACTGCACAGCCTGGTGCGCGCCCTGAAGCCTTTCGGGGACCTTACCATTGTGTCTCCGAAGACTGCCCAGAGCGGAATGTCCATGGCTGTCACTATGGGTTTCAAACCTATAGCGGTCAAGAATTTCAAGACTGTTCCGGGAGAAGACTGGTGGTATCTTGACGGAACGCCTGCCAGCTGCGTAAAGTTCGGACTTGACAATGTGATGTATCCCGCCAGGCCCGACCTCGTCGTTTCCGGCATAAACCACGGCAACAACGCGGCCACTGCAACCCTCTATTCGGGCACTATAGGGGCCGTAAAAGAAGGTACGCTCAACGGCATACCTTCAATAGGCGTCAGCCTGGATTCTTTCGCCGAAGACGCTGATTTTTCGGCGGTTGAACAGCTTTTCCCTGAAATCCTGAAGAAACTGCTTCCGAATTTCAATACCCGGAAGGGCTCGTTCTACAACATCAACTTCCCAGACCTTCCCGTGGATAAGATCAAAGGCATTGTTCCGGCCCGGGTAGGATATGCACACTGGGAGAGGGAATATATGCCTTACGTTCCGGAATTCCTGGAGGCCAAAGGACTGGCTCAGTCGTTTGCCGCCAGGGCTTATGCAGACACCAAACAGCCGGACGAAACCCTTTACGTGATGGCCGGCGATTTCGTGAGCGAGGATGACAATCCCGCCGACGCTGACCACCTGCTGATGGCCCAGGGCTACGTTACGATAACTCCTGAAAATATATACGGCACCGATACTGAGGAACTTAAGCGCCTATGCGATATTATCTGATTGCAGGTGAGGCATCCGGAGACCTGCACGGCAGCAACCTGATAAAGGGACTGCGTGCAGCCGACCCCGAAGCGGAATTCCGTTTCAGGGGAGGGGAGCTGATGAGCTCCGCCGCCGGAGGCACAGCACCGGTCGTGCATTATCGGGACGGAGCCGTGATGGGCTTCGCCGAAATTGCATCTAAGGCCTGCTCGCTTGCCCGCAGCCTCAAAGCCTGCAAAGAAGATATCGTCGCATGGAAGCCGGATGTGGTAATACCTATCGATTACCCCGGATTCAATCTCAGGATCGCCCGTTTCTGCCACGCCAGGGACATTAAGGTCTTCTATTACATTCCGCCCAAGACCTGGGCTTCCAGGGAAGGCCGCAACCGCAAACTGAAGGCCTGGGTGGACAAACTCTTTATCGTATTCCCGTTCGAAGTGCCGTATTTCAGCAAAAAGGGCATACCCTTCGTATATAAGGGCAACCCCCTGGTAGATGCGGTCGACGGGCATAAGTGGTCGCGTCCTGCCGAAGGACGGTATCTGGCCCTGCTCCCCGGTTCCCGCAAGGCTGAAATCAGCCGCATGATGCCGGTCTGCATGGAGGTAGCCGACAGGATGGGAATGCAGGTGCTGGTGGCCGGTGCCCCTTCTGCCGGAATGGAGGAGTATGCTCCGTACATAGGAGAAAGGAAGAACGTGAAGGTCCTATTCGACCGGACCTACGATATACTGAAATTCGCCGACGCTGCGATCGTCAATTCCGGTACGGCTTCGCTTGAAGCGGCCCTGATCGGTACGCCCCAGGTAGTCTGCTGGAGCAGCAGCGCACTGACCTTCTTCGTCGCCGACAAGCTTATGGGAGTACGCAGGCGGATCAAGTATATTTCCCTCGGCAACCTTTGCCTGGGGCGACTCGCTTTCAAGGAACTGGTCCAGGGAGACTTTAACGCCGATAACGTGTGCGGCGAACTGGACCGCCTGCTGAACGACGGAAACTGCCGGGCATCTATGCTTGCGGACTATGCACAGATACGTGACGCCCTGGGCGGCAGCGGCGCTTCACAGGCCATAGCGGAGGCGATGATAAACGAACTTAAAAAACCCACTATATGAAAAAGCTATTAATCATTTCCCTTTCTGCACTGTATCTGTGCAGCTGTTCGATTCTTTCCGACATTCAGTGGAACCCGAACGGACTGGCTTCTGCGGCCGGCAAGGCTATCACGGCAGCCAGCATAAGCGACGACCAGGTAGTAGCCCTTAGTCAGCAGACTATAGTCTCCCTGGACGCTGAGAACACCGTAGTCGCGGGTGATTACCAGAAGAGGCTGGCCCGACTGCTCAACGGCGTTAACGAGATTAACGGCAAGGCAGTAAACTACAAGGTTTACAAGACCGATGAAATCAATGCCTTCGCATGTGGAGACGGCTCGATCCGGGTTTATTCCGGTTTGATGGACGTTATGGACGATCAGGAGCTGATCGCCATCATAGGCCATGAACTCGGGCATGTGAAGAATCAGGATACCAAGAAGGCCGTCAAGAATGCCTACATCGCTTCTGCTGCCAGGGACGTGGTCGGTTCCGCCGGCTCATACGGTGCCCTTATTTCCAGCCTCCTCGGCGACCTCGGTGAGGCCCTCGTCACCGCCCAGTTCTCCCAGAATCAGGAGTATAAGGCCGACCAGGCCGGTTTCCAATTCGCTATCGACCGCGGTTACGGCCCCCACAGCATGGAAAAGGCATTAACAAAACTGCTCACCCTTTCCGGGGGGAGCAGTTCCAACAATCTGGTTTCTCACCTCTTTGCTTCTCACCCCAAGACTGAAAAACGAGTCGAGAAGATGAAAGCTGCTGCCGAGCAGTATGAGGCTAAACACGCACAATAGCGTACAGGATATTTTTGATCACATACGCCAGAAGGCTGAGCAATATTACCAGAGACCAGTTCAGACGACAGATTACAACTACAAGGATGGCTGCAAGCACCACAAAAGCGAGCGCCATCCTTTTGTTTTTCAATGCCTGAGGATCGTCCTTGCGGAATTTCAGCGAGAACATGGGGATCTCGCAGACCAGCAGGGCGGACAGGCATACGCTCAGGACGGGGATGAAGACGGGACCTGCGCACCAGGTGGCAAGGAAGGTTCCGGGCTCGGCTGCAACGTAGTAGCAGAGTGAGCCTGCAATCATGGCGCAGGCAGGAGTAGGCAGCCCGAGGAAGGATGAGTGCTGGCGCTCGTCAGTATTGAATTTCGCCAGTCTCAAGGCGCTCGCGAGGGCGATGAGGAGGGGAATCCAGCATATCCATGATTCGCCGAACATGCAGACGCGGGAGCAGTTGTACAGCATAACCGACGGCAGCACTCCGAACGAAACAAGGTCGCAGAGAGAGTCCAGCTCCTTGCCGAGATCCGAGTAGGCGTTCAGCGCACGGGCGGCCAGGCCGTCGAGGAAATCGGCTGCGCACGCAGCCAGCATAAGTATGAAGGCCAGGTCCGGACGGCCATTGAATGCAAAAACAACCCCGATGATCCCGCAGAGGAGATTCATCGAGGTTATCATATCTGGAATATACTTCCTCATAGATTACTTGATGCCAAGTTTTACTTTAATATCCCTGGGGAGTGCATCCTTATGTACCATCACGTCCAGGGACTGTCCCTTGACGTATGCCTCAGTAGCATACCAGATACCTGCATATTTTCCGGTAACGCCCCAGGAATTCTTGACCATATAATACTTCTTGCCGTCCTGGTCCTTGGCGATGCCGAAAATCTGCATGCCGTGGTCGTCGGTCATGGTCTTGTTGTCGAAATCGATCTGGCGGGATTCCTGAGTGGGAACGGCTTCCACGATGTTGGCTACCGCCGGTTTGCCGCCTTCCGCCTTGCCGACCCAGCGCTCCTGGTCGGAACCGGCGCTCTGAGTAGCGGCAACGTCTACGAATATGGCCAGGCCGTTGCGAGTGAAACCGGGATGGCTTACGTCGGCGCCCCAGGCAAGGGTGTAGCCGTTATTGAGGGCATTGTCGACAACTGCCATGAATTCGTCGATGGGGACGTTGTATGCGAGGTCTCCGCGCCAGTTGTCCTCCACCTCGATGGCGAACTTGGTATAGAAGGGATGATGGGTGAAGCTGGTGATGGTTACATAGTCGGCGGGATTGATCTTCATGGCGTCGCGGTAGCTGGCGGGAGTGTAATCAACTCCATCCACCGTGAAAGACTCCGGGCATTTGCCGAGATACTCGTCGAGAACGGCCTGAAGAGCCCTTTTCCATGCGGTGCTGAGGGTCTTGTTGGGGTTCTTTACAACCACGTCGAGGATTGCGTGAAGGATGCCGTCCATCTCGCCGGTGACGGGCAGCTCGGTGCCATAGTTCAGGCCGGGCATTACGTTGTTGGGCACAATGCCGTAGTCGCGTATGACATCAAGGGCGTCGTCGGCCTCGGATCCGATGGCATAGTTGAGCTTGCCGTCCAGGCGCACATATTTGACGCCTCTCTCGTAATAGGACTTGTTGACCACAAAGAATTCGGAGAAGTCGGGGTATTTGAGCGTGTCCGTAATCTTGCCGAGACGTATCGCTTCCGACTCGAAGAAACCCATGGCGGAATAGACCCAGCAGGTGCCGCTGCGGTACTGATTCTTTATAGATGTAATGGGGATTTTCTTTACGGTCGTAAAGGTATAATCGGGGAATTGTATTGCAGGTCTGGACTGTGCGAAAGCACCTGCGGCGACAAATCCGAGCGCCAGGATAATCAATAACTTCTTCATAACTCTTGATACTACGTTCTCACAAAGATAAGTATTATTGCCGAAAATGCTACATGTGCGGAATTTTTTATACTTTTGTACTCGGAACAACAGTTTATGCGTAGATTTTTATTTGCCGGCCTTTTGATGCTCCTTGCACTCGTATCCTGCAAGCCGAAAGTCAGCTCAGGCCGGGACACGATATTGCTTGTAAAGAGCATCGCCGCCGACACTGACGGCGAAGAGCACAGTCTGCTCGCAGGCTTCGGCAAGGTGCCTGCTTCCGGTGATATCTACATCATCGGCGGGCCTCGGGAGTGCAGACTCATCAGCGAACGGTTCCTCGACTGCGACGTACGCGAGAATGCCCGCGGACGCGAGTGGGAAGACGGCCTGAAGGACTTCGCCGGAGAAACCTTTGCCAGCATCTGCGACGCCTCTTTTACGCCTTACGCTGATTTTGCCGGAAAATACGGCAGGGATACATTGCGGGAGCTTTCAGTAAGGCTCGCCCTGTCGGCTCTGTCGCCCAAGTGCAGCGTTAGCATATATGACCTGGACGGCAACCATGCCAAAACCCCCGCGAAGATAATCATACTTGCAGACCCCTGGCTGCTGGAATGCGGCAAGTTCGATATAGATACCCTCTTTTCTCTGACCTCCTGCAAGGTTCCCGTCCTGTCACCTCAGGACCTGCTTCTGGAGGCGGCTCTGGGCGGCCCTAAGAAATATTTCAACACGGGTATCATCTGCGATTCCTGCCACATCAGCAGCGGCATTTATCCGACTCTCTTCGCCGCCAAGGCCAGGCAGTACGACGTTTTAGGCGCCCGCTGTTTTACGGCAGCCTCGAGATCCGGCGGAAACGTTCTTGCCGGCTTCCTGGACGATTATATGCTTGCCGGGAATTCAGAGCCCATCGACGCCCTTCTGGTTGACGACTGGAGCCTGGAAATCGGGGAACTGGAGAAAGAGATTCAGTCCATCAGGGACTTCAACAGGGAGGAATACATGCGTTACGGCAAACTCCTCTCTCCTGAGTTCAAATTGATCAGTTCGTCAAGCATCACTATGGCCGGCTGCTATGGTCTGCTCCGCGAACTTAAGCTGTTCACAAACAGGATTGCGCAGCCCAGTGCCTGTACTTACGTAGTCAAACCGCGTCCGGACGCCGACGACGCACAATTCCTTCTGATACCGTCGGAGAATGTTCAAGATTAGTGTAGAGCAGAGTGCAATCGAGGAAATGCCCCTCGGCAGCTTCACCGGCGAAATCAAAGTCATAGACAAACCCGGCTTCGAATATGAACGGGCTATCTTCTATCTCCGCAGACAGAAGATACTCGGCTTCGATACCGAAAGCCGCCCCGTATTCAATCCGGGCCAGCACAGCCGCGGAGTCGCACTGCTTCAGCTGTCCGGTCCCAAGAGGGCCTACCTGTTCAGGGTGCAGCTGCTCGGGATGAGACAGTCGCTGTGCAGCGTACTTTCCAACAAAAAGATTATAAAGGTGGGCGCGGCAGTGATGGATGACGTCCGGGGCCTTCAGAGGCTTCAGGCTTTCGAGCCTGCCGGCTTCGTGGACCTGCAGAAGATAGCCTGGGAGTGGGGGATCAGGGACAAGAGCGTGAAAAAGCTTGCCGCCAATATACTGGGATGCCGCATTTCCAAGGCGCAGCAGCTGTCCAACTGGGAGGCGGAGGAGCTCACTCCGGCCCAGTGCCGCTATGCTGCTACTGATGCCTGGGTATGCCGCGAAATGTACCTGAAACTTAAGGAGTGCGAGAAGCACCCGCTTTCTCCGGAAGAACAGCTCCCGCCTCAGGACAGGCTGGCCCATGAGGCAGCAGTGGAAAGGAAGGAGGCAAATATAGCGGCCGAGAAGGCCAGGGCAGGTACATCCAAACGCAGACACCGCCGCCGCAGGAAAAAAACGACAGGAGATGGTCAAGGTAATACTCAAGAAGGGCAGGGATGAGTCCCTCCGGCGTTTTCACCCCTGGGTGTTCTCCGGGGCGATAGCGCAGATACAGGGGTCTCCCGCCGAAGGAGACATCGTCGCCGTACACGACTGCGACGGGCGCTATCTTGCGTCCGGCCACTATCAGATAGGATCCATAGCCGTCCGCATATTGAGTTTTTCCGGCGATCCTGAATCGCCCTCATTCTGGGTCGATGCTATTTCCGACGCCCTAGAGGCCAGACGGGCGATGGGACTGCCTTCTGCAGATACCAACTGCTTCCGGCTGGTGCACGGGGAAGGCGACGGTCTGCCTGGACTGATTATCGACTGGTACGACGGAGTATGCGTCATGCAGGCCCACAGCGCCGGTATGTTCCGCGCCAAGGGCCGCATCTGTGACGCACTGAAGGAGATCTTCGGGGATACCCTCAAGGCCGTTTACGACAAGAGTTCCGGAACGGCTCCATTCAAGGCCGGCCTTGATCTGATAGACGGTTATCTGTACAAGGCTCCCGGCTTTGAGGCAGGGGAGAGTACCGTCTGCGAAAACGGCTGCAAGTTTATAGTCAACTGGGTAGAAGGGCAGAAGACCGGTTTCTTCCTGGACCAGAGGGAGAACAGGGACCTGGTGGGCAGGTATGCCGCCGGGCGCAGGGTGCTCAATCTTTTCTGCTATACCGGCGGCTTCAGCATCTATGCACTGAGGGGCGGTGCAGTATCGGTTGACAGCGTGGATTCCTCGGCACGCGCCATGGCCATGGTAGACAGGAACGTAGAGCTCAACGGTTTTTCCGGGGAGCACCGTTCGCTCTGCTGCGACGCCATTGATTATCTGGGACAGACGGAAGAAGGCAAGTACGACCTTATAATTGTAGATCCTCCGGCGTTTGCCAAGCACCGCGGTGTATTGAAAAACGCTTTGCGCGCCTATCAGCGCCTGAATGCGGCCGCAATATCCAAGGTGGCGCCGGGCGGTCTGGTATTTACTTTCAGCTGCTCGCAGGTGGTGGATAAGATTACCTTCGCCGAGCTGGTTTTCAGTGCCGCCGCACAGACCGGACGCAGCGTCAGGATTCTGGGACGCCTCTGCCAGGGCGGAGACCACCCGGTTAACATCTATCATCCGGAAGGGGAGTACCTTAAGGGACTTTTGCTCTACGTCGTCTAGCAGCCGGTCGGCCGGAAACTATGACCAACGGAATTATGGAGGAGCATGCGACGACAGAGGGGTTAGCTGCGTAGCAGCGCAAGGGGAACCTCCCCTTGTCCCCTGGGGGTGCAGGGGGATAGTAGTTTAGCTATTGATAAGCTCGACGAGCTTATCTATGGCCTCAGTATCGGGGACGTGCCTGAGTACAGGCTCGCTGCCTTTGTATATGGATACCTTGCCTCCGCCTTCGCCCACATAACCCCAGTCGGCGTCTGCCATCTCTCCAGGGCCGTTGACTATGCATCCCATGACGGCAATCACCATACCCTTGAGATGTGAGGTGCGCCGCTTTACTTCTTCGAAGGTTTCTTCCAGCTTGTACATGGTTCGGCCGCAGCCGGGACAGGCGATATACTCCGGGCGGTAGAAGCGGCGGCGCGCGGCCTGCATTATCTCATCCTTCAGATATTCACTAATGCCGGAGGAATCGGGTATCTCGTCTATCTCCCTGTCGAGCAGGCGCGGTCCCCATTCGATAGCGGCATCAAGCATGCTGTCCTTTGCGGGTGCGGGCCCGACGCCCAACTTAAAGTAGTGCGCCAGATAATAGGCCACAGGTAATTCATTTACCGGTGGTTCCGTGAGCGATACACGTATCGTGTCGCCTATTCCTTCGCGCAGCAGAGATGCTATTCCAACGCATGACTTTATGCGTCCCGCATCGCCGTTGCCGGCTTCCGTGACCCCCAGGTGGAGGGGGAAAATGTGGCCCGACTCCTTCATCAGTTTTACCAGCTCCCTGTATGCCTGAACCATAACTACGGTATTGGATGCCTTGAGGGATACAACCACATTGAAGAAAGATGCGTCTATACACATCTGGAGCCACTCCATGGCAGCCTTCGCCATAGCAAAGGGAGTGTTGCCGTAGAGCTCGGTGATGTACTTGCCGAGTGAGCCGTGATTCAGGCCCACCCTTACGGCAGTGCCGTGCTGCCTGCAAACCTCAAGGAACTCCGCGAACTTGCGTCTGGCGGTATCATGGTCGGGATGGAAATTGCCAGGGTTGATGCGGACCTTCTCCACTACGGATGCGCAGGCGATGGCGGTGTCGGAAGAAAAGTGAATGTCCGCCACCAAGGGAACCGTGCAACCTTCCTTGCGCAGGCGGGAATGAATCTCCCGGAGTGCGGGGACGTCCTGCTGGCCGGGTACGGTAAGGCGTATCATCATGGCCCCTGCGGCCGCGAGCTGCAGGCACTGAGCCACGGTAGCTTCTACATCGGAGGTGTGGGTGTTGCACATGGTCTGCACCACCAGAGGCGCGCCTCCGCCAATTACGAGGTCTTTACCTATCCTGACCGGGATCGTCTTCAGCCTTTCCATAAACGATATCTCTTGCTTCCTGCTTTATCTGCCTGGTAGTCTTGCCCGTACGCTTGCCAAGCTGAATATATACGCCTACCGTTGCGAAGAGGTCTATAGGGTTGGCGTAACGGTAGTAGTAAGTATTGTACGGGTGGAATACTTCGTTGTAATAATCCGGCTCGTAGAGGTTCTGAAGGCTCCAGCGCGCCAGCAGGTTCAGGTGTATTTCTATAGGGTCGATCATGAATCCTAGGCCCACTCCGCCCATCAGACCGTAGTCGAAGCGGTATTCGTAGTCCCTGAACTTGTTGGCGTACTCCTCGTCCATCCAGTAGCCGCTGCGTTCGACGGAGAGCCGGTAACCGGCATATCCGCCCAGATTCGCGAGAATCTTCACGGGGTCGGAATCGAAGTGCATCTGCATCATCACCGGGGCCTCCACGGTGGTCATGGTCATATCGGTCGCACCGTCTACGAAGCCCAGCGGCTGCCCTGTGCGCTCATTGTCCTCGAAGCGTACGCCTTCGTGGGAGTACTGAAAACCGAGGGTGATGCCGAAATAGGGGAGGTAATTGAACATCTTCTCGTAATGGGTGAACATCAGCGAGAAGTAGGTAGGCTGGAAGCGTACAGCCGCGCCCATCTTGGTGGGATTGAAATAGACGTAGGAAAAGGTCACGCCGTAGTTCACGCCCAGCATCGCATAGTCGTTGATGGACTTGGCCCTCTTCAGGTTAACCGTATCCAGATACTCCGGGGTGTACATGACGGAATCCGGCAACTCGGTCTGCGCATACAGCAGGCCGCAGCAGACGAGCGTCAATATGGTCAGAACGAACTTCTTCATTGCGCAAACAGGGTTTGAATGTCGATTTCCTGCTCCACGTCGGCTCCGGCAGGGATTTCGATGAAGTCATTGCCGCCTATGGTTACAAAGAGCACGGACTCGGGCTGGCGGTGCTCCAGCAGCGAGCCGGTGTCTACGATAGAGTTACAGTTGCCGTCGTCGGTTATTCGTATGGAATACTTACCCTCCTTGAGGTAGGGGAAGACCAACGTGCGGTCGCTGTCGGTTATAAACTGACGGATTATGTTCTGCCGCTTTTCGTCCAGCAGGTCCACTATGATCTTGCGGTCGACGCCCTTCAATACGGCCTTAAGGGTGCTCAGCTTTTCGTCCGTGGGCAGAGTGACCTTGACTATGGTACTGTCGGACCAGAAGCCGTTGATGTCCTGGAAAGCACGGTGGGGGACCTTGAGGGAGTATTCATAGCCCTGGAGCAGTTTCTCCTTGGGCCTGATGATGTAATGCCTGATCTCCATGCTGTCGCGCTCGACTGTAAACTCCCCGTCGAACTCCTTCTGCTTGGGGTTCAGGTATTTGAACTTGAGGGAGTCGAAATTCTCGTAAACGATGGGATAGGTGAACATGAGCTCGAAGCCGTCCTGCTCCACCTTTTCGGGAACAGCGGTCAGCTTGAATACGCAAGTGGTGTCTTCGTGCTTTATGTTCTTACGCGGGATGCGCTGAAGCACTCTCTTGCCTTCCGGCATAGGAAGCCGCAGGTGCTCCAGCGAGGGCTTCATAAGCCCAAGGGAATCGGTCTTGCGGTAATTTACGAAGAGGTGAAGGGTGTCCGGCGCAGGCTTGCTGCTGTTCACCCAGAGAACCAGGCTGTCCTGGAGGATGTTGAACTGGGATATGACCTGGTCTGCACGGTAGCCCCTGAACCACAGGGAGTCTATCCAGGCGTTGGATGCCTGGAACGTGATATAGGCCTCGCGGTCGGCTGTGCGCATCTTGTTCTTCAGGAACTGTTTGGTGGGTTTTTCGCGGAAAAGACGAATGGTGTAGTCCACGCGGCGGGCTTCGCACATGAGCGTGTCCAGCATGTCGTATTTAAGCATTTCCGGCAGGGTGTCGATTACCCGGACAACCGGACGAACTGCTGAATCTACAAATCCCACCAGATCCGTGTCCGGATCGTAGATATTGTTGCCGACCTCATCCTTGACGGCATACAGGCGGTAGAGCGTATCCTCCAGGTACGGCAGGCAGAAGTAGCCCCAGTCGTCCGTCTTTACAGCCGCAACCGGCCGCCTGAGGAATACCGCCGAGTCTCTCAAGTCCTTGTAGAGCATTACCGTGATGCCCTTCATAGGCCGCAGGCTGTTGCAGTCCAGCACCTTTCCGGTAAGCAGAAGGGAATCGATGGCGGGGCCGGTGGAGAAGACGTAGGTGTAGCCGGGGAACATATTGCCCTCGTTGTTGTCGGCCAGGGCGTCCGACATGTTAAGGGTATATGTGGTGTTTGAGTCCAGGGGCGACTCGAAGCTGACTATCAGGAACTTGTCCTTGATGCGCACCTTGGGGGCCTTCTCCTGGGGAGGGGAAAGGAAGATGTTCTTCTGGTTCTTGATGGTGACGTACTCGTCGAAACGGAATATGATACGGGTCCCTTCTACCGGTACGTTGACCGCGCCGGGCAGGGGATTGATGCCGATGATCAGCGGGGGAATGGTATCCTTGTCGCCGCCTGTCGGGGCCTGCGTCGTATTGGCGCAGGAGTGGATGAATATCATCGGCAGGAATATGGCCGCCGCGATTATTATGGGCAGAAAGCGTTTGATCGTCATAAATTGCTGATTACGACATCCTCTATGCCGTCTATTCGTTTAAGTGCATTTTCAATTTCATCGGCCAGGCCGGGACGCGGTTCACTCAGGCTAAGTTTAACGTGTATCTCCGCGGGCTTTGTATCATTGTCGCCGGCAGGCTTTAGCAGGGCTTCAGCAGCCGGAACGTCGTCGGGGCTGTTGGCCCTTATCCATTCAAGGACCTTGCGCTTGGCGCTTCTGGTATGCAGGAAACGCAGCCACTGAATCTTTGGCTGGGCGTTTACGGCAGTGATTATCTCCACCTGGTCGCCGGACTTGAGCACCTTGTACAGAGGCACAAGCTTGGAGTTCACCTTGGCTGCTATGGCATGGTTGCCGACGTCGGTGTGCACCTTGTAGGCGAAATCAAGGGCGGTGGAGCCTTTCTCTATGCTGCGCTGCTCGCCCTTAGGGGTGAAAACAACTATTTCGGAGGTGCTGATGTTGTCCTGGATGATATCCAGAAGCTCCAGGGAGTCGATGTTGTCGCTGCTCAGGACTTCCTGCACCTTGGCCAGCCACCTGTCCATCTCGTTGTCCGCCTCGGAGAGATATCCGTCGTTCTTGTAGGCCCAGTGGGCGGCGATTCCCTTTTCGGCTATATCGTCCATCCTGCGGGAACGGATCTGGACCTCCACCCAGAAGCCGGAATTGCTCATTACGGTAATGTGCAGGGCTTCGTAACCGTTCTTCTTAGGATGGCGTATCCAGTCCCGGAAGCGGCTGTCCTTATCGCGGTACAGGCTGGTTACGGTAGAATAGATGACGAAGGCCTTGTCCCTTTCCTCCTTCAGGTCGTCAGTCTGGGGATCGAAGATAATACGCACCGCATAAAGGTCGTAGATCTGCTCGAACGGCACGTGCTTGGTCTTCATCTTGTACCAGATGGAGTAAGGGGTCTTGATGCGCTTCTTGATGGTGAAGCGGAAGCCCTTGTCCAGCAGGGCGTTGGCGATAGGCTCTATGAAGGCGTCGAGCTCGCGGCTGCGGCTTACCAGATCGGTGTCGATACGGGCCTCGATCTCTTTGTATTCGTCCGGATGAACGTAACGCAGCCAGATATTCTCCATCTCCGACTTGATGCTGTAGAGACCGAGCCTGTGGGCCAGGGGGATGAAGATGGACATAGTGTCGGCCAGTATCTTCTCCCGCTTCGCCTCCGGCATGGTATCCAGGGAACGCATACACTGCAGCCGGTCGGCCAGTTTGATGAGCACCACACGCACGTCGTCTCCCATAGAAAGCAGGATGCGTTTAAGGTTCTCCGCCTGGATGCGTTCGGCATCGTCTTCCGGGGAGGAGATGACGGCACTGTCGGATTCCAGTATGTTGCTGATATTGGTGAGACCTTCTACCAGGGAGGCAATCTTGTCGCCGAATATGCGGCGTACGTCATCCAGCGTGTAATCGGTATCTTCGATGACTCCCAGCAGGAGGGCGGCGCATATCGATTTGTAGCCCAGTCCTACATTGGTCACCACGATCTTGGCTACTTCCATGGAATACAGGATGAAGGGCTTTCCGGTATGCTGCATAACACCCTTGTGAGCCTCGTACGCAAAGTTGAAGGCCTTGCGTACCATATCCATTTCCTTGCTGTTGCGGCAGCGGCCGCGGGCAAGGTCCATGAGAGCGTCGAATTCCTGTCTTACTTCCGGAGTCATTCAGAGCCCACCTCCTGAAGGCCGTAGTTCTTTACATTCTGGAAACTGTAGGTCAATTCAGCTCCGTAGATGATTATCTGCCAGCTGAAATTAAGCCATATAAGGAAGAGCGGTATTGCAGCGAGAACTCCGTAAACCGTGTTCATCCTGGCCACGAATACCTGGGTTTCCAGATACAGGTACTGGAATATCACGAAGACCAGAGCGGCCAGTGCCGCCGACCTGAGTGCATACTTGTATTTTACCTCCGTCGCGGGAATGAATTTGTACATGGCGGACAGGGTAAAGGTAGCTATGATGTAGAAGCCGAGGTAACCCAGCAGCTTCGGAAGGAACCGCAGTTCCGAAAGGTCCAGTCCAAGGAGTTTGGGGAAGTTACCGTAGTAGGCTATACCCGTACCGAACAGGACCACCAGGAAAGGGGTGAGGATGAGCACGAGGAAGTAGTAGCCGAAGCGCTTGTAAATCTTGCGGGGTATCTTGCGTATGCCCCAGACGTTGTTGAACACCCTCTCGACCTGGAACATCATCCAGAGGATGGTCCAGAGGAAGGTGAAGGCGGCGACTACGCCCACCCAGCCGTTCTTGGCAATGTCGATCAGGTTCTGCGCCTTGTCCTGCACCATGTCCAGCATACTTGAATCTACGAATGATGAGAAGAAATCCATCAGGTAGTCCAGATAGCCGGAAAAACCCATACCGCCGGTCACTGCAAAGGTGAATGCCAGCAGGGGAATAAGGGCCAGGGTGACGAAATAGCTGAGAGCTACGCACTGGAAGCCCATACGGTTTTCCGCAAAGGTGTTGATGGTGATGCGGATAAGTTTTATAAGGGTAACCAGTCGGGCGTAGCCCTTGGACACACGGGAGACTTTTCCGGTATCAATGGACCAGATGCGGTCTGTAAAAAGATCTGTAAGCCTTCCCATATCAGAACAGTGTCAATTCTTGAAAATCGTTTTGCTTCACATCCTCCGGTGGTAGCATCGTCCTGAATTCCTCTTCGGACAGCACCGGAATGCCAAGCTGGCTGCACTTGCGCAGCTTCTCCGGCCCAGGCTTGCTGCCCGCCAGAAGGAAGGAAGTGCTGCCGCTTACAGAACCGGCGCATTTGCCGCCGTGGCTGAGTATCAGCTCCTTCATGGCATCTCTCGAGATGCTGAAATTGCCGGAGATGACTATGGTCTTGCCGGCCAGAGTCTCTGATGCGGCTTCGGTCCCGCCGGAAACGGAAAACCGTAGCCCGGCTGCCTTAAGTCTTTCTATTTCTGCCTGATGCGCAGCGGAATGCATATAATCGTAAACGCTGCCCGCAATAACTTCGCCAACTTCTTCAACCTCCAGCAGCTGCTCCTTTCCGGCAGCCGCAATGCTGTCTATGTCGCCGAAATGGCGGGCGATGTCGCGGGCGGTGCTTTCTCCTACGAATCTGATGCCAAGGGCGAAAAGCACCCTTTCGAACGGCACTTCCCGGCATGCGGCCAGGCTGTCCAGGAAACGCTGGGCCGACTTGTCCTGCCAGCCCTCGAGGCTCAGCAACTGGTATTTATTGATGCTGAAGAGGTCCGACGAAGTGCGTACCAGGCCGGCTTCGTAGAACTGGTCCACCGTTGCGTCCCCGGCAAGTATGTTCATGGCTTTGCGGCCCATGAAATGCAATATGCGCCCCTTTATCTGGGTAGGACAGCCGTCCTGATTGGGGCAGAACCACTTGGCCTCGCCCTCCTGCTTCACCAGTGGCGTCCCGCAGTCGGGGCATTTGTCCGGGAATACCGGAGGCTTCGAATCCGACGGCCTCAGGGTAAGGTTCACACCGGTTATCTTCGGAATGATTTCACCGCCTTTTTCGACGTACACATAGTCACCTACACGTATGTCAAGGGCGTTGATCTGGTCCTCGTTGACCAGGGTGGCGCGCTTAACGGTAGTGCCGCCGAGCTGTACCGGCTCCAGGTTGGCTACCGGCGTTACGGCTCCCGTGCGTCCGACCTGATAGTCGATGCTCAGCAGGGGAGTGCAGGCCTGCTCCGCCTTGAATTTGTAGGCGACGGCCCAGCGGGGCGACTTGGCGGTGTAGCCCAGGGCCCTCTGAGCCTGCAGCTCGTTGATCTTGATGACGATGCCGTCGGTCGCAAAGGGGAGCTCCCTGCGGGCGGTATCCCAATGGTCGATATACTGCTTGATTTCCGTAATGTTGCGGCAGAGACGTCTGTGCTCGGAGACCGGCAGGCCCCAGGAGGCTGCTTTCCGGAGAGCCTCGTCGTGAGTGTCGAACGGGACGCTCTGGGCCGGTATATGGTAGAGCGTACACCAGAGCCCCCTGCGGCCTACTTCCTGAGGGTCGCCCAGCTTGAGCGAGCCGGAAGCGGCGTTGCGCGGGTTGGCAAAAGGCGCCTCGCCGATATCCTCGCGTTCCCTGTTCAGGGAGTCGAAGGAAGCGAAGGGCATCAGTATCTCGCCCCTTATCTCGAATTCGGGAGGGAAGTCTCCGTGCAGCTTCTGCGGGATGTTGGAGATTTGACGGACATTCTCGGTGACGTCGTCGCCCTGCACCCCGTCGCCGCGCGTAAGAGCTTGGACCAGAACTCCTTCCCTGTAAGTAAGGCAGATGGCGGTGCCGTCGAATTTGAGTTCGCAGCAATAGCTGAATCCACCCTCAAGAGCCTTGTCGGCACGGGCGGCGAATTCCTCCACCTCCTCGATGCTGTAGGTGTTGCCCAGGGAGAGCATGGGGTAACGGTGTGCGCGCTTGACGAAGTCGGCTCCCGTGCGCAGTTCGGCGTTCTCGCCGACAGGCGCATCCAGGTCGCTGCCTACACGCTGGGTGGGGGAGTCCGGAGTCAGGAATTCGGGATACTGTGCTTCCAGGCCCTCCAGTTCGTGCATCAGGAAGTCGTATTCCTGATCGCTCATGGTCGGGGCGTTGTCCACGTAGTACCTGCGGCTGTTCTCGTTAAGAACAGCCCTGAGTTCTTCTATTCTCTGCCTGGCTTCGGTACGGTCCATTACGTATGCGCGTGTGCGTGTGGAGCATACAAAGATAGGCATTTTCCGCGATTTCTTTCTTTTTGTCACGGCATTTTATTAAATTCGCGAGATTTTTCAAGTCAACGACATTATTCAGAATAGTATGAAAGATTCCATTATCATTCTCTGCGGCGGCGGTCCCGCACCGGGCATGAACACCGTCGTGTGTTCCGTAGCCAAGACCTTCCTCTCCAACGGTTACCGTGTAATCGGCCTCCACGGCGGATACAGCGGCCTTTTCAGCCAGAATCCCCGCTATGAAGACATCGATTTCTTCAAGGCCGACACATATTTCAACAGGGGCGGTTCCTACCTCCAGATGAGCCGTTTCAAACCCACCGACGAGGACTTTGAGAAGCGTTTCAACCTGGAACTTTTCCAGAACAACAACATCAAGCTCCTTGTGACCGTAGGCGGCGACGACACCGCATCCACCGCGAACCGTATCGCCAAGTTCCTCGAGGCCAGGAAGTATCCCATTGCGAATATCCATGTGCCCAAGACTATAGACAACGACCTGCCGTTGCCCAATAATACTCCTACCTTCGGTTTCAATTCCGCCAAGAATGAGGGCGCGCATATCGCCCGTACTATTTACGAGGATGCACGCACTTCCGGCAACTGGCTGCTTATCAGTGCCATGGGCCGCAGCGCAGGACACCTTGCGCTCGGTATCGGCGAAGCCACCCACTGCCCGATGACGATTATTCCGGAGATGTTCGACAAAACGGAAATTAGCATCGAAAAGATTATCAAGCTCACCCTGTCGGCAATTATCAAGCGTAAGATCATGGGTATAGACTACGGTACCGTAGTGGTTGCCGAGGGCGTTTTCCACGATCTCGCTCCCGCTGACATTAAGGCCGCAGGCGTTAATATGTCCTATGACGAGCACGGTCATCCCGAACTCGGCAAGATAAGCAAGGCTGTCCTGTTCAACGAGCTGCTGGAGAAATTCTTTAAGCAGATCGGTATCAAGATCAAGACCCGTCCAGTGGAGATCGGCTACGACGTACGTTGCCAGGATCCCATCGCGTTCGACCTCAGCTATTGCTCCGAGCTGGCTATGGGCGTTTACGAGCTCTTTAAGAAGGGCGAGACCGGTTGCATGGTGTATGTGGACGCTTACGGCAATCCTTCACCCCTGTACCTGCATGACCTGCAGAACGCAGAAGGCAAGATTCCTCCCCGCAGGGTGGATATCCATTCCGGCATTGCCAAGAACTACTACGAGCACATCTGCCACTTTATCACTCCGGCGGATTACGAGGCGGCAAAGAAGTATGTCCCCGATCCCGAATCCTTCGACTTCAAGAAAATCCTCGGCTGGTAATATGAAACGTCTTGTCCTTATTCTGGTTATCGCTCTGCTCGGCTGCTTCGCCGGCAAGGCACAGACCGTTTATTCTTGCAAATACAAGAGCGACGCAGACGTAAAGGTCTATGTTGCCCAGTACAAGAGCGACGCCGACCTCGTGGTCTACAAATGCAACTACAAGTCGGACGCCCAGGGCAACAAGGGACTCTGGTATTTCGTTGACTACAAGTCCGATGCAAAGAAAAAGATATACTTTGTGGACTATAAGTCGGATGCCGACATCGTCATCTATTTCTCCACCTATAAATCCGACGCCGGATGGCGCAACAACAGCAAACGCTACAAGATGGAGTAGATAAAGACCTGTGAAACAGAAGAAGGCAGCCAAGTGATTGGCTGCCTTCTTTCATTTTTTAGAAGTGGGGGATTAGTCCAGTTCCTCGACCACGGGGGCCTCAGGGGCATTGGCGCGGACGGATGCGATGCCGGCCTTCATGGTGCGCTCGTTGGCGTACATCTGGCTGGCGCCGATTACCTGGCCGTTGGAAGCCTTGAGGTTGAAGTAAGGCTTGCCGTTCTTCGCAACCTTGATCTCGAAGCGCTCCTCGATGGCGGAATTCTTCTTGACGGACTCTACGCCATTGAGGCAGGCTGCCTTGGTGTTGTATCCTTCGCTGGTAAGAATTACCTGACCGTTGCTGGCCTTGAGGTTGAACTGGAATTCACCGTTCTTTCTAAGAGTGATAACAAACTTTCCCATTTCTGATTATTTAATTGTGTTTTCGCAAACTTAATATTTTATTGTTAAATTTGCAATAATAATTTTTAAAGAATGCTGACCAACGCCGAGATCAAGCGCATTAAATCTCTGAAAGACAAGAAGTTCCGCGACGAATACGGACAGTTCGCAGTGGAGGGGGAGAAGCTTGTCTCGGAGGCTCTCTGCTCCGGTTTCCGGGTGTCCGCTGTTTACAGGACCGAGGAGATAGGGGAGGAGACCATGGCCCGCATATCGCAGCTGAGTTCGCCGTCCCCCGTGCTGGCCGTGGTCGATAAACCCGAGCCCCGCGGCCTCGTGCTGAAACGCGGTCTCTATCTTGGGCTCGATACGATACGGGACCCGGGCAATATGGGTACCATACTCAGACTGGCCGACTGGTTCGGCATAGATACGGTTTTCGCTTCCCAGGACTGCGTGGAGATATTCAATCCCAAGGTAGTCCAGGCCTCCATGGGTTCCATTTTCCGGGTTAACGTAGTGCTCTGCGACCTGGAGGATATATGCCGCCGTTTCAGGTCTATGGACATGCCGGTGTATGGGACCTTCCTTAACGGTGAGAACATCTATTCCCAGTCCCTTGCGGATGAGGGCTTGATAGTCATGGGTAACGAAGCGAACGGGGTATGCCCGGAGGTGGCCGCACTTGCCAGCACCCGTCTGCTCATTCCCTCCTTCGCCGGAGGAAGACCCACTGCAGAATCACTCAACGTGGCTGCCGCCACAGCAATCGTACTGTCGGAATTCAGGAGAAGGGGATGAACCGGAGAATAGTGAGAATAACGCTTCTGAGCTGTTGCATCCTGGTTTCGGCTGCATGCAGCAATACCCGCGTCCTGTCCGAGGACCAGTACAGGCTGAAGACCAACAAAGTCGCCTTCAACGGCGATCCGGACGGGCTTTCCAGCTCCGACGTCTCCTCCTATATCAAGCAGCAGACCAACAATTCCTACGTGCTGGGCTGGATATACAACTGGTCGAATCCCCAGAAGGACGACTGGCTGAACAATGCCCTGCGAAAGGTCGGAGTGGCCCCGGTCGTGTTCAATCCGGGACTGATAGGCAGTTCCAAGGAGAATATCATCCGGCACCTCGATTACCTTGGCTACTATCATTCCAAGGTGGACACGAAGGTGGATACCCTGCAGAAGAACGTGAAGGTAACCTACATCGTTACTCCCGGCAAACGCAGCCGCATCGACAGTGTGGTTTTTAAGGTCCCTGAAGGGGAGTTCTCTAAAGAGTTCGAGGCAGACAGCAGGAACTTCCTGGTAAAGGAGGGCGACTGGCTCTCGGAGAAGGTACTCGAGGCGGAAAGCGAGAGGGGAACCTCATATTTCAGGAATATAGGGTATTACGACTTCAGCAAGTTCAACTATTTCTTCGAGGCCGACACGCTCGGTCCCCGGAATATCCTGACTTACGAGATCCGCAACTATACCCGCAACGAGCCGGAAAGCAGTGCGGAACCACTCCTGAAGTATCATATAGGAAAAGTTGAGATATCCCATGCCAAGTATATACCATTCAGAGAGAAAGTGCTTGCGGATGTCAATATTATCAAGCCTGGTGACCTGTACAGCGAAAAGCGGATCAATACCAATTACAACAGGTTCTCCTCGCTGAGGGTTTTCAATAATGTGGGTATCGAGATGACCCCGGTGGACAGCAATACGGTCGACTGTCATATCTCTCTTGGACAGGGCAAAGTCAAGGGTGTAAAGGTGAATCTGGAGGCCTCTACCAATTCCAACTCCCTCTTCGGCATTTCCCCGGCTATCAGTTTCTACAACAAGAACATTTTCCGCGGAGGAGAGTGGCTCTCCCTCGGTTTTTCCGGTAATTTCCAGCGGCAGTTCGGGACCGATATACAGGCCCACGAATTCGGTGTGACCGGGAGCCTGAGTTTCCCCCGTTTCGTAGGTCTTCCGTACAGTGCATTCAAAGGCGCAAGTATCCCCCGGACGGTCCTGCAGACCTCTTTCAACTATCAGAACCGTCCTGAATTCAAGCGCTATATCGGTACGGCTTCATTCGGTTACAGCGGCAGTTCGGACCGCATCTTCTACCAGTTCTATCCTTTCAGGGCGACGGTTGTCAAGGTGGACAACATGACGCCGGAATTCCTGCTTTCCCTAATCAGGAACATCGCCCTTTACGATTCGTTCTACGACCATCTGGATGCGGGCGTTTCCGGCCAGATCTACTGGACAACCGACGCCAGCGTCATCCCCAAGAATAGCTACAGTTTCGCCAGGCTGTCCGTGGATCTTTCGGGTAATGTCATTTCCCTTTTCGACCCGTGGCTGCCGACGGATAAATACGGCGAGAAGCAGATATTCGGACTTGACTACACCAGGTACGTCAGGGGAGAGGTCAACCTGGGCCACACTTTCCGCTTTTCTCCCGGTTCCTCCCTTGCCCTGCGCTTCGTAGGAGGCGCCAGCAAGGGCTTACGTGAGGAGGAAACGGCGCCCTTCGAAAAGCAGTTCTACGTTGGCGGAGCTAGCAGTATGCGAGGATGGCAGGTGAGGGCTCTCGGCCCCGGCGACGAGCCAATGATGGACTTTTTTACCATCGCCAGCCAGATCGGTGAATGGAAGCTGGAGTACGATATGGAGTACCGTCAGAAGCTGTTCTGGAAGATCGAGGGGGCGGTATTTGCCGAAGTGGGCAACGTATGGGACTTCGATGCGTATTATCCCAATTTCTTACAGACCGTTGCCGGCGACTGGGGCATAGGCATCAGGCTTAACCTGGAATTCATCCTGCTGCGTCTGGACTGGGGTATGAAGGTGTACGAGCCTTCCCAGCCGGAGGGCAGCCGCTGGATTACGCCGGACAAGTGGCTGGGCAAGAACGGCTCGGCGCTGCATTTCGGCGTCGGATATCCTTTCTGATGAAGAATAAGTGCTTTATATATCAGCTGCTGCCGCGACTGTGGGGAGAGGGTAAGTTCTCTTCCTGCGACGAACGGCTGCTGTCATATTTGAAAGGTCTCGGAGTTGATTACCTCTGGCTGACCGGCATTCCGCGCCATGCATCCGGCGAAGGGTTTGTGAAGGGGGATCCAGGGTCGCCCTATGCCATCTGCGACTGGTACGACGTGAATCCCTATCTGGCCCGTACGCCCGGTAGGCGGATGGAGGAGTTTTCCGCCCTGCTTTCCCGTATCCACGGCTCCGGGCTGAAATGTCTGGTGGATTTCATTCCCAATCATGTGGCCTGCAATTACAAGGGAAAGCTGGCGGTACACGATTACTGCGACGGCGACTGGACAGATACCCGCAAGGTGGACTGGAGCGACCCCCGCACTCCGGCGGAAATGCTGGAAATCCTTCGTTTCTGGGCCGCAAAAGGCGTTGACGGCTTCCGCTGCGACATGGTGGAGCTGGTGCCCTGCAGCGCCCTCGGAAACGTCATTAAAACGGTAAAGCGAGAGTATCCCGGTCTGCTCTTCGTGGCCGAAGTGTACAGCAAGGACAATTACGCCCGGTATATTTCCGAAGGCGGTTTCGACCTGCTGTACGACAAATCCGGAGCTTACGATATTCTCAGGGGAATCAATGCAGGCGAACGCTCTGCTCGGGAACTCAGCTGGAACTGGCAGTTCCTCGGCGACATGCAGCACAACATGCTTAACTTCCTTGAGAATCACGACGAGCAGCGTATTGCATCTCCCTGGTTCGCCGGGAGCGCAGATGCAATGTGGCCCGCGCTTGCGTTCGAGCTGCTGTTCAACGACGCCTCCTTTATGCTTTATGCAGGGCAGGAAGTAGGGGAGGATGCTGCCGAGGGGTACGAAGGGCGTACATCCATCTTTAACTGGTGCCGTCCTGCAGGCCTTGTGGCATTGCACAGCTATATCGCCGACAGCAGCGGACTGGACAGGAACCGCCGGCATATCCTTAAGCGCTACCGCGAGCTGTTCGCCCTTGCCGCACGCCCTGTATTCGCGTCCGGTTCGGTATGGGACCTTTGCTACTGCCAACCGGCGCCCTTCAATCCGGACAGGCATTTCGCGTTCGTCCGTTACAACGGCCGCAACGCATACGCTGTTTTCTGCAACTTCGACTCGGCTCCGGTCTCATTGTCCCTGCATCTGCCGAAGGAACTCCTTTCTGCCTCAGGAATAACAAAAAAAGAAGCGGCCGTTACGGTCGCTCCTGACGATTATTCAATCGTAAAGCTCTAGATCGCCAGAGTCAGCATAAGCGCTCCGACAAGTCCCAGAATAGCGTAGAATTCGGGCAGTGCGGCATAGATCAGGGTGTTGGTCTGTACGTCATGCCCCTGGCTTATGCCAATGATACCGTTGGCGCAAACCTGTCCCTGGCGGATTGCAGAGAAAAAGCAGACGAGTCCCACTCCGAGTCCAACTCCGAAGAGCACCGGACCGTTGGCTGCAAAGTCGAATTTATAAACCAGAAGCCACATGAAGAAGCCCACGAATCCGTAGATTCCCTGGGTTGCCGGAAGGGCGGAAAGAATCAGGTAACTGCTGGATTTTTCGGGAGCCTTTTTGAGCGCACCCTCTGCGGCATTGCCGGCGATGGTGGTGCCGAAGGCGCTTCCGATACCGGCCAGGCTGAGCATCAGCCCAAGTCCGAGATAACCAAGAATTTCGTTCATAATTTTTATCTTTTTAATGTTGATTATTCATGTAAAGGCTTGTAGGTGCGGCCTTTGCCGTCGTAGCCGGAATTCTTGAAGAACTCCAGGAAGTTAAGGCGCAGAGGATGTACAAAAGCGCCCAGGCAGCACATGGCGAGATTAAGGGCGTGGCCGACTACCAGTATGAGTGCGAAGAAAAGCCAGCCGAGACCCGGAGAACCGTCGCCAAGAGTCAGGGATGCGATATCGTTGAACGCTTTGCCAAGCATGCCGCCAGCCAGACCAAGAGCATACAGGCGCAGGTAGCTCAGCACGTCGCCAAGCAGCCCGGTCACGGTGTTATATGTTTCCCAGAGGCCGGAACCGATGTTTTTCAGCGGATTGCGATGGATGTCGTTGAACAGGAAAATGCCAAGGGCGGAAACTGCTCCGAGCGCGATGAATACCCATTTAAGCACATCGGGAGGCAGGAGGTTCAGCATGGCCAGCACGGCGGCAATTACGCCGCCCACGATCAGAATCGTCCATCCCCAAACACCCAGGGAGCCGAGGAAACCCTTGTTGCGAGTGGCATACACGGTCTTGACTATCATTGCCAGGCAGAGGTGCACAATACCTATAGCAAGGGATAACACCATCTGGGCGTCGAATCCTCCGATATCGCCTGTAATCATGATGGCCTTGAGCGGGGCAGGTATCCAGGAGAGGGCGGAGATGTCCACTCCGAACACCGTATGCATTACCAAGCCGACTACCAGAGTTCCCGCTCCCAGTATGGTGACAAGCGGGGCAAGATCCTTCATGCCGTCCACTTTCGGGAGGAGGAGTCCGACTATGATAAGCAGCAGGCCGTATCCCGCATCGCCCATGCACATGGCAAAGAAGAGCAGGAAAAAAACAGACAGGTACGGGGTAGGGTCGAACTCGTTGTAATCCGGCCTTCCGTACATATCTGTAAGGATCTCAAACTGCTTAACGAATTTGTTATTCTTCAGTTTGATAGGAGGGTTGTCCTCCACTGTCGCTTCAGCTTCAGTCCAGAGGCAGTCGAGACTGTCGAATTCGGCTTTCAGCCTTTCCCTTTCGCTGCTTGGGGCGAATCCTTCGAAGACCAGGAGATAGTTGTCCGCGGCACTCTCGGCACCAGCTTCCGCAAGGTACAGATTGAGTTCGGAACTTAGTTTTGCCACCTTCTCGCGGAGTTCCGGCAAAGTGTCTTTAAGTGTCTCGAGCTCGCCCTTATAAATCTCTATCTCCTTATCCGTTACCGTGATCAGGCAATCAAGTTCTGAGGCTGTGTGGGAAGGGGCCGGCAGGGGAGTCAAAGGAATATCGCCTTCGCCTATTACGGCAAACCACACCTTTCCGCGCTCGCGTTCCACTTCCTGCAGCACGCAGGAGTCGGCCCAAGAAGGATCGAAATGCTTTTCCGGGGCGCAGTAGAAACGCAGGCCGAGCCCCATCTCTTCCAGCTGTTTGCGGTCATAATCGCCCCAGCGGGAGACGTTTTCCTTCTCTTTTTCCAGTTGCCTGCGGGACTCTTTAAGCTCATTGAGATGGGAGTCCGAGCCCCTTTCAATTCGCCTAATCTCATCCTTCAAGGCGTTTATGCGGGAGAGCAATTCTTCCGAATGCGCGTCAACGGGTTTGGAGGAGCGGGTGATATCCATGACTCCAAGCCTGCTCAGCCGGTCGAGGAACTCGTCCTTCAGGCCGGAAAGCAGGATAAAGTCATAGCGGGTCATTTTCTCTATCATAGGGCTTCCTCCTCTTCCTGTGCCGCATGGCGGTTCTTGACTATCTTGGAAGACGCTTTGGAAAGGTTTTCCTCGTCCTCCATATATCGCTTGATCTTGCGTATGGCTTCCTGATAACCGGGTATCTGCACTTTCTCATACAGATTAACCTTCTGAGTGGTTTTCTTGCGGTTGAATTCCAGGATTCGGCGCCTTTCCTCGGCAATCTCGGACTCTATGCCCAAAGTGCTGAGTTCCTTGAGGATACGGACTCCGTCCGCATACCAGGCAGGACTCGCGAAAGCGTTGAACGGATTCAGCCGGAAGTCTATTCTGTCCAGCTGGGGAGCCTTCACGCCCGCTATCTTCACGGTCTTCAGATGCACGTCTTCGATGCTTATAAGGCCGGGCTCGAACTCGTTCCACAGGGCAGCCAGATAGTCGTATTCCTGCAATTTGCTTTCCAGCGAGGCGGCAAGGGACAGCGCCTCGTTCTTGGCCGCGACCACGCTCACCCGCAGAGCCGACTCCTTGTTCTTCAGGGTCGGCAGTGCGTTCTGCCTGATCTTCAGCTGTTTGCCGAGGTTGGTCAGGGACGTCTTGTTGTATTGAAACTTAATCGCCATTAGGCCAATACTTATCTATCAATGCCTGTTTGATTCCCGTCTCGGCAGGGGAGAAATACTTGGCGAACAGCCTCCAGGCCGTATCCAGCATTTCGTTTATGGTGATGTTTACGTCTATACTGAGCAGTTCGGTAGCGTAATCCATTGCGTAGTCCAGGCAGCGGAGGTCGTAATCGGAAAGGTCGAAACCGTTCTGGAGCTTGGTCTTGGCATTCTGGGCGTCGGCATACAGACGGACGCCGGCGTTCATCACCTGACTGTGGTCTTCGCGTGTCTTCTTGCCCTGCACCAGCTGTTTAAGTCGGCTCAGGCTCCTGAAGGGGTCAACTATCACGCAGCCGGAATCGGAGTCGGCGCGCAGGAAAATCTGGCCCTCGGTAATGTATCCGGTATTGTCCGGGATAGCGTGGGTGATGTCCCCGTCGTTGAGAGTAGTAACTGCAATTATGGTAATTGAGCCGCCTGCGGGCAGCTGGACGGCCTTTTCGTATATCTTTGCCAGGTCCGAGTAAAGCGAGCCGGGCATGGCGTCCTTGGACGGGATCTGGTCCATGCGGTTGCTCACGATAGACAGGGCGTCGGCATACAGAGTCATGTCGGTCAGCAGGACCAGTACCTTTTCGTTCTTGTCAACGGCGAAGTATTCGGCTGCAGTAAGCGCCATATCGGGAATTAGGAGGCGCTCCACCGGCGGCTCTTCGGTAGTGTTGACGAAGCAGACTATCTTGTCCAGGGCTCCCGCGCTCTCGAAGGCATGACGGAAAAAGAGGTAATCGTCGTTGCTCAAGCCCATACCGCCAAGTATAATCTTGTCCACATCTGCACGGAGGGCAACGTCTGCCATTACCTTGTTGTAAGGCTGGTCGGGATCGGCGAAGAAGGGGATCTTCTGGCCGGAGACCAGGGTATTGTTCAAGTCGATACCGGCTATTCCGGTAGGGATGAGTTCGCTGGGCTGGCGACGCTTGTAGGGGTTCACTGAAGGACCGCCCGCTTCGCGCAGCTCGCCCTCTACCTCGGGACCGCCGTCTATGGGCTCGCCGTAGGCGTTAAAGAAGCGCCCGGAGAGCTGCTCGCTAACCTTAAGCTGAGGAGGGGCTCCGAAAAAGGACACCTCTGCATTGGTGGGCACGCCTTCGGTTCCGGAGAAGACCTGCAGGGTAACACGGTCTCCCGCCGTTTTGACGACCTGGGCCAGTTTTCCGTTCACGCTGGCCAGTTCCTCGTTGGTCACTCCTTTGGCATCCAGCGACACAGTCGCCTTGGTGATAGCCTGGAGCTTGGTATATGTGCGCTGATATGCTTTAGTTGCCATTTTCCGAGAGCATTTTGTTAACGGTGGATCTGTAATTCTCAAAGTCTTCGGAACCGAATTCCTTGTAGTTCATCTGGCGCAGGACATTGATGAGCTCCTTGAACCATGCCCGGCACTGTTCGTAGTCCTCAAAGTCGTAACTGCGCTTGCAGATGTTCAGGATAAGGTCGAGCATGTATTTCTGGCGTTCCATGGGGCATACGGAATCGACCGGGTCGAAAGCGTCCTGCTGCAGGAAGGCGTAGTCTATGAGTTCGCTCTTCCAGAAGGCCTCGTGATAGCTCATGGGCACACCGTCGTCGCCCAGGATATTGATCTGATCGGCCATTTCCTTGCCCCTGCGGACCAGGTTCTTGGCCTCCAGGACCTTGGCTATCCAGCCTTTTTCTATACTGTTCTCCAGGGCTTCCTGAATCTCCGGATACTCCAGGTACTTGGAATAGGAATCCACAGGGTTGACCGCAGGGTAACGCTTCTGGTCGGCCCGGTTCTGCTCGAGGGCGTAGAAGCATCGGGCGGCCTTTTTGGTGCTTTCCGTCACCGGCTCCTTGAGGTTGCCGCCGGCAGGGGAAACGGTCCCTATAAAGGTCACGGCGCCGGTCTTGCCGTTATTCAGGACAACCTGGCCGGCACGCGAGTAGAAGTTGGAGATGATGGCGGAAAGGTCCACGGGAAAGGCGTCCTGACCGGGTAGCTCTTCCATACGGTTGGACATTTCCCTCAGCGCCTGCGCCCAGCGGGAAGTGGAGTCGGCCAGCAGCAGGCAGCGGTAACCCATGGCACGGTAGTATTCGCATATCGTCATGGCGGTATATACCGAAGCCTCGCGGGCGGCGACGGGCATGTTGGAGGTGTTGCAGATGATGACCGTCCTCTCCATCAGCTTGCGGCCGGTGTGAGGGTCGATGAGTTCGGGGTATTCAGTGAATATCTCTACTACCTCGTTGGCGCGCTCTCCGCAGGCAGCCATGACCACGATGTCAGTGTCGCCCTGCTTGGCGATGGCGTGCTGAAGCACAGTCTTGCCGCAGCCGAAAGGACCGGGAATGAAGCCCGTACCGCCTTCGGCGATAGGGTTGAAGGTATCGATGATGCGCACTCCGGTCTCCATTATCTTACTGGGACGCGGCTTCTCCACATATCCTTTGACGGCCAGCTTGACAGGCCATTTCTGCACCATGGTAACGGGGTGCTCCACGCCTTCGGAGTCGGTCAGCGTTGCCACTACGGTGTCTATGTTGTACGATCCGGGGCCGATTACCGATTTGACGGTGTACTCGGAAGGGAAGCTGAAGGGCACCATGATTTTGTGCGGCAGCCAGTCTTCCATCACTTCACCCAGCCAGTCGGCGGCCCTGACTTTGTCGCCGGGGGAGGCCAGGGGCTTGAATTCCCATAGCTTGTCGTGGTCCAGGGGGTCTGTATATTCACCTCTTTTCAGGAAGACGCCCTCCATTGTGGTAAGGTCGTTCTGAAGGCCGTCGTAGACTCCGGAAAGCAGCCCGGGCCCAAGGCTGGCCTCCAGCATCCTGCCGAGGAAGGTAACCTCGTCTCCGTTTTTCAGGCCCCTGGTGCTTTCGAAAACCTGCACCGAGGCCTTGTCGGCAGTTACCTTGATCACTTCGGCGAGAAGCAGGGTCCCTCCGATATTGATGTGGCAGAGTTCGTTTTCCCCGACCGGGCCGTCCACCTGAACGGTCACGAGGTTGGAAACGATTCCTGTCACTTTGCCTTTTGTTGCCATATTATCGTGTATTTCTTATTTCTTGTACAAGCTGGCGGAACAGCTCTCTGCCTGCGGCGGGGTCCAGCTTGTTCCAGCGTTCGGTAATCATAATCTTCGCCACTGTCGCCAGGACGACGTCCAGGTCCAGTATATTCAGCCGGGTAAGTTCTTCGGCCTTGTTCCATAGAAGGTCGTCAAGGCCGCGCTCCCGGGCAATTATATCGTCCATACGAAGCACGGACAATACCTCCGGTTTTTCCTCGAAAACCGCATCTTCGAGTCCCGGAACCGGAAGGATATCAGTGCCTTCCGCCCTACCCAGGGCGGCGTTGAGATACTCCGCCTTGGTATTCCTCAGCTGAAGGTCGTATAGGAGGAAATTCCGGACAAAAGCGCAATGGCTTTTCAGTGCCCGGGCATAATAATCAGCATTCAGTTTGGTGCCGTCGAAACCATCCGTCAGGATGTCCATGGCTTCGGCGTCCCTGTCTGACAACTGTCCGCGGACGAATGCAAGCAGGGTTTCCGTATCCGGCGCTCCGGATGCGGGTGAAGGGTACGGGAACGACGCCAGTATGTATTCGTAATTATTCACCGAAGAGCAGTTTTCTCGTCACCGGGCGCAGATACTCTGCTACGAGTTCATTGAATGTCTTGTCTGTAAAACTGATGTAATAGCTTCCGTCCTTGGGGCCTATCGTAAAACCGCCGGCGAATTTCTTTGAGAAAGACACTTCTACAGGGGAGGAGAGGGCTTTGGACAACTCTCCCTTGATCCAGGGTTCAAGCCTGGCCTGCAGGGCCTCCGGCACTACCAAGGCAATGTCGGCGCCTTCGCTGGCGCTGAATTTTTCGGCTACCGTTTTTATGATATCCTTGAGGAAATCGGGATCGGACATGCCGTTCTGGGCTGCGGCTTTGGTAACGATCAGCTCTTCTATGCTCTTGCGGCAGGTCTGGAGAGTCTGGTCGGATGCCATACGTACGTCCGCTTCAGCCTTGGATTTGATGTCGGCGGCATTCTTCTCGGCTTTTGAAAGTATTGCGGCCGCTTCGTTCCTGGCGTCTTCGAGAATCCTGGCAGCCTGCTCACGGGCGTCTGCAAGATAGCGGTCGCCATCTTCGCGACCCTTTGCAAGGCCTTCGTTATAAAGCTGTTGCGTGAGTTCTTGTAATTTGTTCTGCATATAGTGTGTCGTTAATTATCCTAAGAATCCGAGAAGAATACCAGCGGCAACCGCCGAGCCTATCACGCCGGCCACGTTGGGCGCCATTGCATGCATAAGCAGGTGGTTTTCGGGATCTGCCTCGCGTCCGACAGTCTCGGAAACACGAGCGCTGTCGGGGACCGCGGACACTCCTGCATTGCCTATCAGCGGGTTGATTTTGTGTCCGGGCTTAAGGAACAGGTTCCATATCTTCACGAAGAGCACTCCGCAGGTGGTCGCTATGATGAAGGAGATAAGTCCCAGGGCGAAAATCTTAAGGGAGTTGCCGGTAATGAATTTGTCCGCCTGGGTGGAAGCGCCCACCGTAAGGCCTATGAGGGTGGTGACTACGTCGATGAGGGGACCGCCGGCGGTATTGGCCAGACGTCTGGTGACTCCCGACTCCTTGAGCAGGTTGCCGAAGAACAGCATTCCCAGCAGCGGAAGCCCGGAAGGTACGATAAAGGCGGTGCAGATAAAACCGACGATTGGGAATATGATCTTCTCCCTCTGGCTTACCTCACGCGGCTTCGGCATGCGGATAAGGCGCTCTTCCTTAGTGGTCAGCAGGAGCATGATAGGTTTCTGGATGACCGGTACGAGGGCCATATAGGAGTATGCGCAGACGGCTATGGCACCCAGCAGGTCAGGGGCAAGCTTGGAACTGAGGAAAATGGCCGTGGGGCCGTCCGCTCCGCCGATAATGCCTATCGCACCGGCCTCATTGGGGGCGAAACCGAAGGCCAGGGCCAGCAGGTATGCCCCGAAGATACCCATCTGTGCGGCTGCGCCTATAAGCATCAGCCTCGGTTGGGAAATCAGCGCCGAGAAGTCCGTCATCGCCCCTATCCCGAGGAATATCAATGGCGGATACCATCCGTACCGCACGCCGTGGTAAAGGATGTTCAGCACGGAACCTTCCTCATAGATGCTGATATTAAGCCCGGGGAAGATGGGGATGTTGCCAATGATCATGCCGAAGCCTATAGGAATCAGCAGAAGAGGCTCCCATTCCTTGATTATGCCAAGCGTAATGAAAATGAGGCCGACGGCAATCATTGCCAGATGCTGCCAGGTGCAGTTGGCAAAGCCGGTGAACTGCCAGAATTGGGACAGGTTGTCGATAATCTGCTCCATTATCCGATAGTAAGTAAGTCTGCTCCTTCAAGTACGGAGTCTCCCTTCTGAACCAGAATGGCCTTTACCGTACCGTCCACATCGGACTGAATCTCGTTTTCCATCTTCATGGCTTCAAGAACGGCTACCTTCTGCCCCTTCTTGACCGCCTGACCCTCACGCACGTCTATGCTGATGATGACGCCGGGAAGAGGGGAGTGGACGGTGGTTCCCTGTCCGGAAGCAGCCGGACTTGCGGGCGCGGCTTCGGGGACGGGAGCCTGAACAGTCTGAACGGCAGGCGCTGCTTCAGCCGGTGCAGCGGGTGCAGCAGGCGCTGCGGGTGCGGCGACTTCGTCATCGAGTTCGACGCTGTATGCGACTCCGTTTACGCTGACTTCGGCAATCTTGCCTTCGATACCGTTTATGTCGACCTGGTACGGTTTACCGTTGATCCTGAATTTGTACGTTTTCATATTTAAGACTGTTTTTTCCTGGTAGTTAGTGATTTGTTGCGCCAGGGGCTGTCCTCGGCACGTCGTATGGTAATGATTCCGGGCTCAACGTCGTGAACTCCGGAAGAAAGATGCAGATGAAGGGCCAAGGCGATGGCCGCCGGTACGTCTTCGTCGCTGGTATAACGCTCCAGAGCCAGAGCAATGGCAGCGGCGCTGTCAGCGTCCGGGCTGCGGCGCCCGCCTTTAGCCATGCGTTTGAAGCGGCCGGTAAAAATGCCTCCCGACAGGCTGTAGAGCAGGAAAAGTATAAGCAGGGCGCAGAATACGACACTCACCGCTATTCCCGAGAGAATCCAGCCGTGAGGGTCTGTCTGCGCCATCTGTGCAGCCTTGGAAGCGAGTATTACAGATATGGTCATCATAGGGGCATGTTGTCGTGTTTCTTGGCCGGAAGCTCCAGACGTTTGCCGGCAAGGACCTCAAATGCCCTGATTGCACGGAAACGGGTGTTGCGGGGTTCGATGACATCCTCGATGTAGCCTTTCTGTGCTGCCTGGTAGGGGTTGCAGAAGAGGTCGTTGTATTCCTCTTCGGTCACGTCCTTAAGGACGCCCACCGCACCTTTGGCACCCATGACTGCGATTTCAGCGGAAGGCCATGCGTAATTGATGTCGCCGCGCAGCTGCTTGCAGCTCATGACTATGTGTGCGCCGCCATAGCTCTTTCGGAGGGTGACGGTGACCTTGGGAACCGTGGCCTCGCCGTAGGCGTAGAGCAGCTTGGCGCCGTTGGTGATGATGGCGCCGTACTCCTGCTGCGTGCCGCAGAGGAATCCGGGAACGTCGACAAGGGTAAGCAGGGGAATGTTGAACGCGTCGCAGAAGCGGACGAAGCGGGCTCCCTTGCGGCTGGCGTTGATGTCCAGCACGCCCGCAAGTATCCCGGGCTGATTGGCCACTACGCCGACGCTCCTGCCGCCCATCCGGGCGAAACCGACTATGATATTCTTGGCGAAGTCTTTATGGACCTCGAAGAAGTCTCCGTCATCCACGATGGCGCGGATCACTCCGTACATGTCGTATGCCTTGTTGGGATTGTCCGGAATAATGGAATTCAGGCTGTCTTCCATACGGGCTACAGGGTCGCTGCAGGGGAGCAGGGGGGCGGATTCCATGTTGTTCTGAGGCAGGAAGCTCAATAACTTCTTTACCTTGGCTATCGCATCGTCCTCTGAATCCGCAGAGAAGTGTGCGACACCCGATTTGGACGAGTGGACCCCGGCGCCGCCCAGTTCCTCCTGCGTAACGGTCTCGCCGGTAACGGATTTTACTACCGCCGGCCCCGTGAGGAACATGTAGCTGGTATCTTTGACCATCAGGGTGAAGTCGGTCAGGGCAGGAGAGTAAACCGCTCCGCCGGCGCAAGGCCCCATAATCAGGCTGATCTGGGGGATTACGCCGCTGGCCAGTATATTGCGCTCGAAGATGTCGGCATAGCCGGCAAGGGCGTCGATGCCCTCCTGGATGCGGGCTCCGCCGGAATCGTTGAGACCGATGACGGGGGCTCCCACCTTTACGGCGGCATCCATCACCTTGCATATCTTCTCGGACATGGTCTTGCTCAGCGAACCTCCGTTAACCGTAAAGTCCTGTGCGAATACGAAGACCAGGCGACCGTCGATGGTGCCCTGTCCGCAGACTACGCCGTCACCGTCGAAGTGAGTCGCATCCATGCCGAAATTTGTACAGCGGTGCTGCACGAATATATCGAATTCTTCGAAGCTGCCTTCGTCCAGAAGCCGGGCCAGTCTTTCACGGGCAGTGAGCTTGCCCTTGGAATGCTGGGCGTCGATTCTTTTTTCGCCGCCTCCCAGTCTCGCTTTGGAGCGACGCTCCACAAGTTCCCGGATTTTTTCTTCCTGTTTACTCATTTCGTGTTATTTAATCTCGCAAATATAGCATTAATGTGCGTGATATAAAAAAATAATAGGATTAACATTTTTGTTAACCCTATTAACTTTATTGTTATATCTATTGAAACAGAGCTACTTTATATCTTTTTCGATATAATCGGCCAAGAATCGTAAAGCGGCTGTCGTAAAGCTCCTGATATTGGATTTTCTGGGGCCTTCGCACTGAAAAAGACGGGTTTTTGTTCCCTTCGGACCGCATACTGCCATCCAAACTGTGCCCTCTGGATAGTGTTCGTCCGAGCCTTCAGCAAGACCAGTAGTGGCAACCGAGTAGGTGGACCCGGTCAGCTTGCGGACACCCTCTGCCATTGCGGCTGCGACCTCGGAACTGACAACGCCTTTCTCCTTTATGATTCCTGAAGGAACCTTGAGGACCTTTTCTTTGACGCTGATTGCATACGAAGTAACGGATCCGAGGTAATACGCCGAAGAGCCGGAAACGGTAGTGATCAGATGGGAGATATTGCCGCCGGTGCAGGATTCGGCTGCGCTGAGGGTGCGTCCGCTGCCCTTAAGCAGCAGGGCTATTCTTTCTTCGCTTCTCATTATCAGAAAGGTATCTGAGTATCTTTTCTATCAGGCGCGGACCGTTTCTTACAAGTCCCATGCGCACTTCGATCAGATCGGCCCCTGCAGAAAGGGCTTCCTCTGCCTGCCGGGGAGTTTTGATGTGGCAGTTGGCAATAATGGGCAGGCGGCCCTTGGTCCTGGAGGAAATATGGTTTATCTGCTTGATGGAGCGGGCCTCGATGCCGTCTATGCTGTTCATCATGCAGTAGTCGATGATTTCGTCAATATCGTCGGGGGAGAGTTCCTCGGGTATCTTGACGATGACCGGCTTATACATGTCGTATGAAAGGCGGACCTCAAGAATAGGGTCGAGGATATCCAGGTCCGGATTCTCTGAAATGTCGATCACGAAGAAGTCGCAGAAATCGTATGCCAGGCAGAAACTCTTAAGGTAATCATCTGATATACAGGCTGCAATAACGTCGTCCGGCGGATCCGACTGGAGTTTCGCAAGGGCTTTGCGTATTGCATCGGAACTCTTGAAGGGGCCGATTTCTACGAAGCTGAAGCCAAGGTCGTTAAGGTCGTTATAGAGGTCTCCCTCTACGTCCAGCCCGGCTCCGAGTCCGAGAGGATTGTAGAACTGTATCCCGAAAACCTCCCGTTCCAGGCCCTGCGGGCGGTTGCCATGGATAAGACGGCTTATGAACCGTCCGCCCGGGATCTTGCCTTCGAATTTGAAATAACGCTTGGCAATTGCGCTGGCCCTGTCGTTATCCTTGATTCTCCGGGTTATCGGTCGTATGAACAAACTGTACATCGGCTGGAGTTTTAATAAGGCAAATTTAATGAAAAAACCAGACTTGCACTATTTAAACTCCTCAAATGTGCCGTCCTCGAAGAATACAGTTATCCTGGAGATTCTGCGGCCACACGCGATTTGCGCCTTAATCCGAGAGTCAAGTCGTTGATTATCAGCAGGGGAGAAGTCATTCTCATCCGCCGGGAACAGCTCGATATCGCTTTGAGAATCGGATATTCGGGCGCTTCCGTCCTTGTACATGCGGCCATTGCCGGTTATCAGCCATTCAATATTGAGAGAAGGGTAGTGCCGGGCGGTACTTTCTATGAAGTCAAACCCCGGCTTGTTGCGCCCTGAGAGTATGTGGGAGATACTTGCACGCGCAACGCCGATGCTGTCGGCGAACTGAGACTGGCTGATATTTTCGGCCTCCAAAAAACGCAGTAAACGATTGTTCATTTTTATCCCATTTGTTTTACAAAAGTAAATATAATAATTAAGACCTGCAAGAATGTATTTGATAAACGAAAGGGAAGGGGAGGATGTTAAAGGTGATTACGGACATAGACCACTAATTAATATAGAAAGATATATTTTGCTGATTATAAGTAATTTAATATATTATAATCGTTTATTGTAGCGTGCTAGTGCTGACATGCTGGGGTCAAACAACCCGGCTTTACATACTTCATAAGTTTAGAAGATATTGCTAAATGACTGATTTTTAATATATTATAAAGAGTATAAATTTGTTATTGATTATCCTTATAGCTTATTGTTGGCTTCCGTTACGATCGCTTCGCGGATACCCCGAAATCTTTACAAATATAATTTTTACCGCCGCCAAAAACATTTCGTTTTGTGAACGAATAATTGTGTACCTTTGTGATGCCAAAAAGAAAACGATCAAATGATTCCTGAACTGAGAATAGAAGATTTCAGTTACGAGTTACCCGACTCGAGAATTGCAAAATACCCGCTCGAATGTAGGGACGCATCCAAATTGCTCATCTACAAAGAGGGAAAATGTTCCGATACAGTCTTCCGCAATCTTCCGGAAATGCTGCCTGAAGGCGCTCTAATGGTGTTTAATGATACCAAAGTAGTGCCTGCCAGGCTGTTTTTCCGCAGGGCCAGCGGTGCCCATATAGAGATCTTCTGCCTGCAGCCTCACCATCCGGCAGAGTATAATGAAGCCTTCGCTGCGGTAGGTCGCTGCAGCTGGGAATGCGTAATCGGTAATTTCAAGCGCTGGAAGGACGACCTTCTGCTGTACGACAGCGACGACGCAGAGTTGCTGGCCATGAATCTTAGGGCACGCCTGCTTGAGCGTGAGGGACAAACCGGTATTGTGGAGTTCAGCTGGGAGGGAGACGCCCCGTTCTCGGCAGTGCTCGACCTCTGTGGCCGCGTCCCAATCCCACCGTATCTGAACCGGGATACCGAGGCAATCGACCTGGAGCGCTACCAGACTACTTATGCCCGCGTAAGAGGCTCTGTAGCAGCCCCTACCGCCGGTCTGCACTTCACTCCGGAAACCCTCGAGGGCATTGCTGCAAAAGGTATCGAGATAGAGAAAGTGTGCCTCCACGTCGGCGCGGGAACGTTTCTTCCCGTAAAGAATTCCAATGTGGCCGAACATCCCATGCACCGTGAGCCCTTTGTGGTCAGGAAGGAACTTATCAGGCGGTTGGCAGCCGGCGAACGTCCGGTTATAGCAGTCGGGACAACATCGGTACGTACGCTTGAATCGCTTTACTACGCCGGCGCCGCATGCATCGAGAAGGGAGAACCGGAGGATATCGCACAGTGGGATCCTTACGTTCGGGAGTGGCCCTACAGCACAGAAGAGTCGCTTCAGGCCCTGGCAGACTGGCTTGACAGCAAGGGATACGATAGTCTCAAACTGGGCACCCGCATCATTATCGTTCCGGGCTTCAAGTTTCGCCTGGTCGATATGATGGTTACCAATTTCCATCAGCCCCAGAGCACTTTGCTCCTGCTGATCAGCGCGTTTGTGGGAGGGGACTGGCGGACCATTTACGACTATGCGCTCGATAACGGCTTCCGTTTCCTCAGTTACGGCGATTCTTCGTTGTTATTCCGAAGATAATTGCTAAATTTGCTACGCTTGAAATAAATAAAAATGGTAGATCTTTCTGAATTTGAAGATATACGTCCGTACAGCGACGAAGAGGCGGTAGAGGCGTTGCAGCGGGTATCCCGTCATCCCGCCTTGCCGACGATTTCCAAATACCTGTTTCCCAAGCAGCCCGTAAACACCCTGGCATCGATGCTCCGGGAGATCGACAGCATAGATGAATTCCAGAAGGTGGTGATGATAGGTGTTATCAACGCTGTCCTTGCCCGTTCGTCCGAGGGCTTTACCTTCAGCGGAATGAATAATCTGGAGAAAGTCAACGGCAAGATACTGGCGGTTTCCAATCACCGCGACATCGTCCTGGATCCGGCCCTGATCTTATACGCCATGAACGCTTCCGGATTCCCGATGGCGGAGCTTTGCGTCGGTAGTAACTTATTGAGTAACAGGCTTGTAGAGGATCTGCTGAAGTCCAACCGCATGATTAAGGTCATTCGCGGCATCAGCGCCAGGCAGATGTACCTGAATTCCCAGACCCTGTCCAAATATATAAGGCTTTCCATTACTTCCGGCAAATCGTCGATATGGATAGCCCAGAAGGAAGGACGGGCCAAAAACGGCATAGACAAGACTGAGCAGGGACTGCTTAAAATGTTCGATATGAGCGGCGAGGGCAGCTTCGAGGAGAACTTCAAGGAGCTGAATATCGTGCCCATGAGTATTTCCTATGAATATGAGTCCTGCGACAGCCGAAAAGCCCGCGAATTGCTGCTGAGCCGCCAGGGCCCGTACGTAAAGAAGAAAAACGAGGACCTGCACAGCATACTTACCGGAATAGGCCAGCAGAAGGGACATATTCATCTGACGGTCGATAAACCGCTCACGTCGGAAGAAATTGCGGCAGCGGCAGCCCTGAACGGCAACGACCGTTATCAGGCCCTGCGCGGAATACTGGACAAGAGGATACGCTCGGGATACAAACTCTGGAAGACCAATTACATGGGTTACGACCTCATGCACGGCACCAGCGAATTCCTTGGAGTCAAGTATCTGCCCGAAGATCTGGAAAAGTTCAAGGCTTATACGGAACATAAACTGGCTAAGCTGGAGCGCCGCCTGGACCGTAACGAACTGCGCGATATTTTCTGGCATATTTACGGAAACCCCGTGGAACCCCTGTAAGTTACACAATTTATATTATGTTAACTAAGGGATATTGAAAAGCTTCCCTGCCGTTAGCAGATCATCAGATGGCAAGAAACCGGAAACTGGATATTGTTCTCCACGACGTAACGATAGAAAACGTTGCGGCCGAAGGCAACTCCATTTCACACGTTCACTTGCCCGAGGATGATCCGGAAACTCCAGGCCGAATTCTTTTTGTAGAATTTGCAGTTCCCGGAGATGTAGTAGATGTGCGTATCACAAGGAAAAAATCCAATTTTCTTGAGGGGCGCATAACTGAGCTTAAAAAGCCCTCCAAAGATCGTCTGGAGCCCTTTTGCGAGCATTTCGGCACTTGCGGCGGTTGCAGATGGCAGCCTCTCCCCTACGAAATCCAGCTCAAGGCCAAGCAGCGCCAGGTTTTCGACCAGCTTACACGTATAGGTCATCTGGAAGTCCCTGAATTCTCCCCGATAATCGGCTCCGAAAAGACGAAGTTTTATCGTAACAAGTTGGAATTCAGCGCGTCAGACAAACGCTGGATACTTCCTGACGAGGATCCCGAAACGCTTGGAGAGGCAGACAGGTGCGGACTTGGTTTCCATGTCGGCAAGTTCTTCGACAAGGTCCTGGATATCAAACACTGCTCTCTCCAGCCCGAGCCATCCAACTCAATCCGCCTCTTCATAAAGGACTACGCAATACGTAACAAGCTGAGTTTCTATAACATACGCGAGAATCACGGCTTTCTGAGGAATATGTTCGTCCGCACTACCGACGACGGTCAGGTAATGCTGATAATATGTTTCGGACAGGACTCCCCTGCCATACGTCCCCTGCTGGAGGCTGTTTGCGAGCGTTTCCCGGAACTGACTTCGCTGTACTACGTGGTCAATACCAAGCTCAACGACAGCATTTCCGACCAGAACTGTATTTTATTCCGGGGCGCTGAGGCGATATACGAAAAGATGGAAGGGCTGCGTTTCAAGATCGGCCCGAAGTCCTTCTACCAGACAAATACCGGCCAGGCGCTTCAGCTGTACCGCAAGGCCCGGGAATTTGCCGGTCTAAGCGGCAACGAGGTGGTTTACGACCTTTATACCGGTACCGGAACCATCGCCCAGTTCGTCAGCTCCCAGGCGTCGAAAGTAATTGGTATTGAGTATGTTCCGGAGGCAATTGAGGATGCCCGGGCAAATGCTGCCGCCAACGGTATAGACAACTGCAGTTTCTTTGCCGGCGACATGAAGGATATACTGACGGACGCTTTCATCGCCAGACACGGCAAGCCGGATGTCATGATAGTGGATCCGCCCCGTGCAGGAATGCACCCGGATGTGGTTGCCACAATACTCAGGGCCGAACCTGGCCGCATAGTGTACGTGTCATGCAACCCCGCCTCACAGGCCAGGGATATCGCCATGATGGCGGAAAAATACAGGATTACGGCCGTTCAGCCTGTAGATATGTTTCCCCATACCCAGCACGTAGAGAATATTTGCCTGCTTGAATTATGCTGACGTCCATCCTTACTCTTATTGCGGGCCTTCTGCTCATCATTTTCGGCGCCGACTGGCTGGTCGACGGCGCTTCCGCGATTGCCAGGAGGCTGAAGATCAGCGAATTCGTAATAGGCCTGACTATAGTGGGCTTCGGGACTTCATGCCCGGAACTGGTGGTCAGTGTTACGGGTGCGGTCGAGGGCATATCGGACATCTCCATCGGCAACGTGATAGGCTCCAATATCTTCAATACGCTGCTCATCCTCGGTCTTACCGCCATTATCCTGCCTATTGACGTCACCCGCAGCAACAGGCGCAGGGACGTACCAATCACTCTGCTGGTAACGCTTCTGCTGATAGTCTGTGGCATGAGCTACAGCCTTTTCGGACTCGGAGCATCCGACGGGCTCAGCCGTATAGAAGGTATAGCCTTCCTGCTGCTGTTTGCCGTATATATCTATTCCTGTTTCCGGAATGACGAGAGAACCGCTGACGAACAGTCGCCGGAGGCAGTCCCCGGCTTAGGAAAGGCCATTTTCCTCACGCTTCTCGGCCTTGCCGGACTGATATTCGGCGGCCGCTGGTTTGTGGATTCTGCAGTGGATCTGGCGCACGCCCTGGGTGTCAGCGACAAGTTCATCGCCATCACCCTGCTGGCCGGAGGCACTTCCCTGCCGGAACTCGCCGCCTGCATCGTGGCTGCCGCCAAGAAAAAGGGGCAGCTTGCGCTCGGCAACATCTTGGGCTCCAATATCTTCAACATATTGCTGATACTTGGTACCTCTGCCACTATACGGCCCATTTCTTTCTCCGGAATCGACCTGGTGGACATGTTGGCACTGCTGCTGAGCATAGTGCTGGTATGCCTGAGTTCCTATACTTTCAAAAAAAACAAGATAGACCGCTACGAAGGTGCCATTTTCCTTCTGGCATTCGTGGCGTATTACGCCTGGCTTATTATAAAACTCTGATATGCAGATATTTAAGTTTAAACCAACGGAGTACCGTCTGGAGAACGTCAAGACGGGAAGGATATTCGACGACGCCGGCTGGACACTTAACGACCCCGAGGGCGGTGACCCTTCCCTTATCCGTGCTGTCTATTCTTCCACCTGTTTCAACCCCAGGAACGACCTGAGCGGCATATACCGTTACGCAGACTGGATGCCGATCAAGCGTACCCTCAGGCACTCCTGCGCTCCCGTTACCTACAAGTCCAAAGGACTGGCCAAATACCTTGGCCTCAATAATCTGTATATCACCTTTTCCGGATGGAACCCGAAACTGGGGGCAAAGATGCAGACGTGTTCCTTTAAGGAGACCGAAGCCTATTCGGTCTGCGCCCGTCTGGACAAGAAGGAAAAGCGCACGCTGGTGGTCCAGTCTGCCGGCAATACGGCAAGGGCCTTTGCCCAGGTGTGCTCCGACAACGATATTCCGGTGGTACTCTGCATCCCGGAAGACAACATCCACGACCTCTGGTTCCGCAGGAAACTGAACAAGTGCGTGAAGGTGGTTGCTGTGCCCCACGGCTGTGATTATTACGATGCCATCGCCCTGGGCGAAAAACTGGCCCAGGATCCCCGCTATTTCCTCGAAGGCGGAGCCAAGAACGTTGCCAGACGCGACGGAATGGGGACTACGATACTCAGTTTTGTAGAAAAGGCCGGACGTATCCCGGACGCCTATTTTCAGGCCGTAGGATCGGGCACCGGAGCCATTGCTGCATGGGAAAACGCCGAAAGGCTTGCCGCAGACGGACGCTTCGGGGAGAACAAGATGCGGGTATATGTGGCCCAGAACTCCCCTTTTACCCTCTTATACGATTCTTGGAAAACAGGTTCAAGACAGCTTGCCGACATCACTCCGGAACTCGGACGGCGCCAGGCGGAAATCATTCTTGCCAAGGTGCTCTCGAACCGCAAACCGCCCTACGGTATTGCCGGAGGCCTGTTCGATGTCTTGCAGAAGAGTAAAGGCGACGTGTTCCTGGCAAGTAACGACGATATAATGTACTGGCTGCTGCAGTTCAGGAATACCGAGGGTTACGACCTGCTGCCTGCCGCCTGCGTGGCTGTATCAGCCCTCGCGAAGGCTGTCAAGGAAGGCGCTGTGGATAAGGACGAACTCATAATGCTCAATTGTACCGGAGGCGGTACCCTTGCTTCATTTGCCAAGGGGTATGTGATTAAGGAACCGGATCTGGTGCTGAGTCCCGACCTGCCTGCAGAGGAGATTATCGAACAGGTTTCGGCGCTTAGAAATTAATTGCGACCGAGAAGTTAACAGCCTGATATTCAGTTGAATTTGATGTAATACTGGACCTTGGGACTAAGGTTCTGGTATCGGGATCGGTTATATTCTCACTGTCCAGCGTGAAATTCAGGGAGACCAGAAAATCTACGCTTATCGTATTGCTGAGGGCAAGTCTGTAGCCCCCTCCCGCTATTGCCCTGAAGCCCGTCTCGTAGAGTGAAGATGTGGGGAAAGTGGCTGCGGCTCCCCCGTGGATGAGCCATCCGTCGGAACTCAGGCCCGCAGGGCACCACCGAATCCTCAGTTCAGCGGGAATAACCCACCGTCTGGAATAGACTCCGAGCAGGCCGGAATAAGCGGACAGGTTGATGTTGTCGTTCAGGTCCAGTCCCGCGTTCGCCAGGACGGAACCGTTACTGTAGTACCACCAGGAAACCGGATTGTCGATAATCCTGTAGCCCTCGGAACATATGTAGTTATGCTGGCTGGTCTTGAGTATGGTTGCAGTGTACCCCCATTCCAGGCCGAAGCTGAAGCGCGGCCCTCCTGCACGGAGCAGGCCGGTTGCACAGAACAACATCAGGAATATGACCGGCAGCTTCTTCATCATAGCTTGAACAATATGGTCAGTTGGGGGTATATGGCCTGCAGCAGGCCGTTGTTGTAGATGCTCAGGCTCGTGGCCGAGTAGCTCTTCTCGTCTTCGTTCTCACGCATGTGAACACCGGCCTCGGCCGTAAAAGACAGGTCCAGTGCCACTCTGCGACCGAAATCGAAACGACAGCCCGCTCCCCCGCTGAGAGCAAGCATGACGCCGGGATTGTCCGCTATGAGCGAGGTGAGGTCGAAGCCGCGTCCCTTGTCGTGGTCCCTTACAAGGCCGAAGGAAATGCCGGGACCGGCGTAGAACGAAAAGACACATTTATCCCCTTCTATACTGCGGAGCATGTACTGGCGGGTTACGTTGAAGCGATAACCGGGATAGCGGCAGCGGCTGGTAGGCACGCCGTAAATGTCCACGAATGCGGTGGCGCTGTGAAACACTCCAGCCTTCTCGCCGGAACGGTACTGTGCGCCTATTCCCTTAATGGAATTGTATACGCCCAGTTCCTGTGCGGCGGCAGGCTGGCACAGGGCCGCCAGCAGCAGGGTCAAAAGGGGAATATATAGCACTGGTCGCACAATACGAAGGTAGAGAAAAGTTTGATATTATCCAATAAAAAGCTAACTTAGCATCCTAAAAGAACTCTAAACCTATGGCTGTAGAAATCAAGAAAGTACTGACAAGGAAGGAATTGCGCGAATTCGTCAACTATCCTGAAAATCTCTATAAAAACAATCCCTATTACGTACCGCCTCTGGTATTTGACCAGATGGACACGCTGGATCAGAAGAAAGGTGCAGCTCAGGAGTTCTGCAAGTCTGCCCTTTACCTAGCATATAAGGACGGGAAGCCTGCCGGACGTGTTGCGGCCATCGTGAATTTCAAGGCTAACCAGCAGTGGAACCATAATGAGGTCCGCTTCGGCTGGCTGGACTTCATCGACGACAAGGAGGTGGCCGACGCCCTGATGGAGAAGGTTTACGAATTCGGCCGCGAATATGGGATGGACAAGGTTGTCGGTCCCCTGGGCTTTACCGATTTCGACCCTGAAGGCATGCTGATTGCCGGTTACGACCGCCTCTGCACCATGGCCCTCATCTACAACTATCCCTATTACAACGAACATCTGGAGCGTATGGGCTTCCGCAAGGATACCGACTGGATAGAGTACAAGGTATTTATCCCCGAGGTCCTGCCCGACCGCCTCACCCGCATCGCCAAAATAGTGGCACAGCGCACCAACGTACACGTGAGGCACCTTACCCGCCGCATCGTCCGCAAGGAAAACTACGGAGAGAAGGTCTTCCGTCTTATAAACGAGTGCTATAAGAATCTTTACAACTTCACTGTCCTGCCGGACCACATGGCCAAGAAATACCTCGACTTCTACCTCAGCATACTCGACCTTCGTTATCTGTCGATGGTGGAAAACGAGAAAGGCGAGCTCGTGGCCTTCGGCATTACCATGCCGTCCATTGTAAGGGCTCTGCAGAAGAACCGAGGCAAGCTCTTCCCCTTCGGCTGGTGGCCTCTGGTGAAGTCCATGTACCTCAAGCATGAGGAGGGCGTAGAAATGCTCCTGGTAGGTGTGCGCCCCGATTATCAGAATACCGGTATCAATTCCCTGCTCTTCGCCGACCTTTTCGAAAAGTTCAATAAGTGGGGTGTCAAGTGGGCCGAGACCAATGCCGTACTGGAAGACAACCTCAAGAACCAGGGGCAGTGGAAGGATTTCGAGAACGAGTGCGTCAAGCGCCGCCGTTCCTATATAAAAGAACTCGTGTAAATTATGACAGCCGGCGATTCCGCATACGCTCACGGCATTCCGCTTCCCGAAAGGATGCGGCCGAGGAGCCTGTCGGAATATGTCGGGCAGCGTCATCTTGTAGGCCCCGGGTGCATTCTCCGGGGAATGATTGACAGCGGGAATCTTTCTTCCTTCATCCTGTGGGGGCCTCCCGGCGTGGGCAAGACCACTCTGGCAAGGATCATAGCCCATACGCTGGACAGGGAGTTCTATACTATCTCTGCGGTCAGTTCGGGGGTAAAGGAAGTGCGGGAGGTTATAGACAAGGCGAAAAACAAGTCGCTGTTCTCATCCGCCTCGGCGCCTGTCCTGTTCATAGACGAGATCCACCGTTTCAACAAGGCACAGCAGGACGCATTGCTGGGGGCGGTGGAATCCGGGACCGTTGTGCTGATAGGCGCCACCACCGAGAACCCTTCCTTCGAAGTAATTACTCCCCTGCTCTCCCGCTGCCAGGTTTTTGTACTTAAGCCTCTCGAGGCCGAAGACCTTAGGGTGCTGCTGAACAGGGCCCTGAGCTCCGACCCCGAACTCAAGTCCAGGAAGATTGGACTGAAGGAAGATGAAGCCCTGCTGCGTCAGAGCGGCGGCGATGCCCGGAAATTGCTGAATATACTAGAAATCGTAATAGACAATACTGCCCCCGCCGCGGACGGAACCATAGTCATAGACAATAAATCGGTGACTGCCTGCCTGCAGGAAAACATGGCCATTTACGATAAGGGCGGGGAGATGCATTACGATATCATTTCCGCCTTCATCAAATCCGTCCGCGGCTCCGATCCCAACGCCGCCGTCTACTGGATGGCGCGTATGCTGGACGGGGGCGAGGATCCCCTTTTTATCGCTCGCCGCCTGTGCATACTGGCCGCCGAAGACGTCGGCCTGGCCAATCCCAATGCCCTGCTGCTGGCTGACGCCACCTTCCGCATAGTCCATTCCATAGGTATGCCGGAGGCCCGTATCCCATTGAGCGAGTGCGCGATATACCTCGCATCATCGCCCAAAAGCAACTCCGCCTACCTGGCTATAGACGGAGCTCTTGCCGCCGCAAAGGAAGACAAGATCGCAGCAGTGCCCCTTTACCTGAGGAACGCCCCTACGTCTCTGATGAAAGACCTGGGGTACTCCGATGGCTACCGCTATGCCCACGACTTCGAAGGGCATTTCGTGGACCAGGAATTCATGCCCGAGGGATTCAGCGGTCGCAGCTTCTACGAACCTCAGCCCAACGCCCAGGAAGACAGGCTCAAGGCCTACTTGCAGGCGTGCTGGCCAAAGTACTACAGTAAAAAGAAATGAATATAATCAAGACCGATATAGAAGGCCCGCTCATTATCGAGCCACGTGTTTTCCAGGACGACAGAGGTTACTTTTTCGAGAGTTATTCACAGAGGGATTTCGAAAATGCCGTCGGCCGGGTGGTTTTCGTTCAGGACAATGAAAGCCGCTCGTGCTACGGAGTCGTGCGCGGCCTGCATTTCCAGCGTCCTCCCTACGCCCAGTCCAAACTGGTGAGATGCGTGGCCGGCCGGGTTCTGGACGTCGCTGTAGATATTCGTCCCGACTCCCCTACCTTTCTTCAGCATGTCAGCATTGAACTGAGCGAGGAGAACAAGCGCATGCTGTTCATTCCGAAGGGCTTCGCCCACGGCTTCTCAGTCCTGAGTCCGTATGCGGTCTTCCAGTACAAGTGCGACGAGTTCTATCATCCCGAGTCCGATGCAGGCATTCAGCCGTTGGACCCTCGTCTTGGTATCGACTGGATGATTCCGGAAAATGAAATGATTCTTTCCGACAAGGACAGGCTTCGCGCCTGTTTTAAAGAGGAAGACTTTATCTAATACTCCCGCTCTCCGAAGATAGCCGTTCCTACGCGGATTATCGTGGCTCCGTACTCCAGGGCCAGCCGCCAGTCGCCGGACATACCTATAGACAGTTCCCGGAAATCCGAGTACTCCGGGAACAGGTCTGTCAGATAGTCCATAAAGGCCTTGATACGGGCAAAATCGGCACGTATATCCTCTTCGGCATCAGTATTGGTGGCCATGCCCATAAGGCCGCAAAAACGGACGTTTTTGAAGGATTCTGCCCGGAACATGAGTTCCAGTATCTCTTCTTCGTAGAAACCCTGCTTGGTTTCTTCGGCGGCGACGTGCAGTTCGAGCAGCACAGGAACCACTTTGCCGTTGCGCGCACCCCACTCATTGACCGCCTCCAGAAGATGGATTGAATCTATGGACTGCACCAGGTCAGCATACGGCAGGACCATTTTGAGCTTATTGGTCTGAAGATGACCTATGAAGTGCCATTCTATGCCGCGTCCCTGGAGTGCCTGAACCTTTTTCTCGAATTCCTGCGGGCGGTTTTCGCCGAAAACGCTCTGTCCGGCAGCAAGGGCCTCCTCTATGGCCTCTACAGGATGGAATTTGGAAACTGCCACCAGCATTACTCCTGATGGCAGTTCCTTTTTCAGTTTATCCAGATTCTGCTGGATGCTCATTATCTGCGTTTTTTCTGTTCACGAAGCTGCTGTTCCTGCATCTTCTGCGCGGCCTCCAGCCTCTGCTGCCACTTGGACTTGGGAACAGGCTTGCCCTCGCTTTCCTTGAGCTTCGCCAGAATCACCTCGGGATGCACGAAGTACTTCTTTATAATCCAGGTCTGGATGATTGCAATCAGCTGTGACAGAAGATAATAGTAGCTGAGTGCGGCAGACAGGTTGTTACAGATGAAGAACATCATTACAGGCATCATCCACAGGGTCATGAACTTCATGGAGGATGCGGTAGGGTCATTGGATGCCGTCTGGTTTGCGGTCGTCATCTTGGCATAGATCCACATGACCACTGCCATCAGCAGGGCGAAGAGCGAAAGGTGGTCGCCGATCAGCGGAATACGGAACCCGAAGTCCAGGATGGAGTCATAGGCGCTCAGGTCGTCGCACCACAGGAAGGGCTGCTGACGCAGTTCGATGGATGCCGGGAAGAAGCGGAACATTGCCCACAGTATAGGGAATGTAAGCAATGTAGGCAGACAGCCGCCCATCGTGTTCACTCCCGCCCGTTTATACAGGTCCATGGTGGCCTGCTGCTTTTTCATCGCGTCCTCCTGCTTGGGATAGCGTGCGTTGATCTTCTCTACCTCAGGCCTGAGGACCTGCATCTTTGCTGAAGACGAGAAGGATTTGTAGGTAAGCGGGAACACCACGGTCTTTATCACCAGGGTCATCAGCAGAATGATAAGTCCGAAATTGCTGATGAAGCGGCTGAAGAAGTTGAACATGGGGATTATGGCGTAGCGGGTAAACCAGCCGACCAGGGAACCTCCCAGAGGAATGATCTTCTCGTATTTGCGATTATAGGATTTGAGGGTGTTGAAGTGGTTGGGGCCGAAGTAGAATTCGTACGGCACGCTCACCTTCTCGGCTGGCCTGAAGTCTGCGCGCATACGGGCGCTGCACTCCATCAGGTTATGAGTAGGATCGTTCTCGGACACGAATTTGATGGCCACTTCCCCGTTGGCGAACTCTGTCGGGGAGCACATGATGGCGGAGAAGAACTGCTGCTGGAAAGCGAACCAGCTGAGCCTTGCGCCTATGGTTTTGGAGGCGCTCCGGCTGCGGCCTATCTCAGCCGGCTTCTTTTCACCGTCGAAGTAATAGTCCAGCTTCGAATACTGAGACTCGTTCTTGTAGCCCTTCTCCATGCGGGGGAAGGTGACGTTGAAGTCTATGTCGTAGGATCCTACGTTCCTGGGGATGACGTTCTGCATGCCAACGAAGGACAGCAGGTTGTCCACCTTGTAACCGTCGCCCTGGAGGGTGTACATCTGCTCGATGTAGCCGCCTCCGCCGAAAGGAAGACGGAATACCACCGAAGTGTCGTTCTGGCTGACTACGTTGAAGTTGAAATCCGTGGTGCGGATATACTGGCCGGCATAGATGCTTACTGCATATTCTGCACCGCCCTCATTGAACAGCATGAGAGGGCCACCTCCGTAGCTGGAGAACTTCTTCAGCTGAGCGCTGTAAGGCTGTGCTCCTCTGGTGGTAAAGTCGAGCTTGACAAGTTCGTTCTCAAGGGTTACTATCTCCGCTTCCCCGCTGTGTGCGGCTTCCAGCATGGCATCGGTATAGATGGCCTGGGCCTGCTCAGGAGCCTGTGCGTCAACCGGCCATTCCTGCTCAGCGGCAACGTCGGCCATGGTGTCTGCGGGCATATTGGCAAGGGCTATGGAGTCCAGCTGACGCTGCTGCTCCGCGCGCTTGCGGGCCTGATTCGACTCGAAGAATGTGAAGCCGAAAAGTATGAGTGCGATCAGTATGAAACCGACGATCGAATTCTTGTCCATCAGGCCTCCTCCTCAGTCTCGCGTATCTTCTGCTCCAGTTCCTTCAGTTCGGCCTTGGCCTTCTCGATACGCTCCTGCATCTGTTTGATGAGGGGTTCGGAATTCTTGGACGCGGAGAAGAATCCGATGTTGTTCTCGTAAGTGGTTACATCCTGTTGCAGTGCACGGTACTTTTCCATCAGAACTTCCTTTTCGCTGCGTGGAGCCCTACCCGGCTTGCCGGCGTTGCGGGCTGAATTCTGACTAAGCGGGAATTTTGCCTTTACCGCATCGCGGTAGGCGGCATTGACGGCGTCCTTTTCCTTGAAGGGAACGTGGCCGATTTCCTGCCAGCGGGCGTTGAAGGCGCGCATGGCCTCAGCATTGGCGTTCTCATCCTCCACGGGTACGTAAGCCTCAATCTCCTCGATAATCTTCTTCTTGGCCTTGAGGTTGCCGTAGAAGTCGTTCTCGGGCTTGGCGTTCTTGTCCCGTTCGGCAAAGAACTCGTCGCATGCGGCACGGAAGCGCTTCCATATCTGCTCGCTCTTCTTGCGGGGCACCGCACCTATTTCCTTCCACTGCTTCTGGAGTTCGATGAACTGGTCTGTGGCCTTCTTCCATTCAGTACTGGACTTGAGGGCTTCGGCCTTCTCGATAATAGACATCTTCTTCTCCAGATTCTCATTCATGGAATCCTTGAAGCCGGCATAGTAGTCGCGCTTGCGGCCGTAGAACTGGTCGCAGGCGGCGCGGAAACGGTCGTATATCTTCTGATTCTCCTTGCGGGTGGCAAATCCTATTGTGCGCCATTTGGCCTGGATCTCCTCGATCTGCCTGGAGAGCTCGTTCCATTCGTTGGAGGACGCGGGTTCCTTTGCGGCGATTTCTTCTACCTGCTCGCAGAGTTCCTGCTTGGCAGCCAGATTTGCCACCTGCTCCTCCTTCTGGCTCTCGAAGTGAGCCTGATACCGCTTGTTGATAACTGCCGTAGCTGCCTTGAAGCGGTTCCAGATGTCGTCCCTCTTCTCCTTAGCGACCGGGCCGAACTCCTTCCACTGCTCGTGCAACTTCTGCAGTTCGTGGAATGCATTGACTACATTCTCGTTTTCCGCAAGCTTCTCTGCGGCCTCGCAGAAGGCCTCCTTGGCCTCCAGGTTCTTCTGGAAGTCCAGGTCGCGGAGGTCACGGCTTATCTTTACCATGTCGTAGAACTTCTCTACGTAGAACTGGTATGTATCGTTGATGTCCCGGTAGGCTGTCACCGGTACGGGACCGGCTTCGCGCCAGCGGTTCTGAAGCTCGCGGAAGGCGGGGAACGAAGCGCTTGCGTCTTCGGTATTCTCCACCATGGCCTTGAGCTCCTCTATGATAGCCTTCTTGTTAGCGAGGTTCTCTTCCCTGCGGGCGTCCTGTTCGCGGTTGTATTCCGCGCGCTCCTTCTTGTAATCGGCATATACGGCCTTGAAGTTCTCTTCAACGGCCTCGAAGGGATTGTTAAGCGAATTCTCCGCCTCGGGATTCTCGCCCTTCAGCTTACCCAGGAGCTTGTAGAACGCCGATTTTATATTTTCCGCCTCTTTGGAGCGGAGCATGCTGTCTGCACTTTCTTTCAGATTGCGGAACATCTCGGAAAGCTCTGCCAGTGTCTTGTCTGACAGGTTCTCCAGCTTCTCCCGGATCTCCTCGCCCGCCGCCTTGGCCTCGCCGGCAGCTTCGGGCTCGGCCTCCGGCTTCGCTTCTTCGGCCTTTACTTCTGCTGCCGCTTCCTCAGCTTTGGCATCGGCGGCTTCTTCGGCCTTTTCCTCAATGGCGGGAGATGCCGGCTCTGCCGCGGGCGTTTCCTCTACGGGAGCCTCTTCCGCTGCAGCATCGACAACATTTTCGATGACTTCCACCTTCTGTTCTTCTACGTCTGAAATGGCCTCCAGGGTCTTTTCAGGAATAATCGGTTCACTCATAACAAGAGATATTTATATTTATAATATGCAAATATAACATTATTTTTCTATTAGCCGCACTTCATACAGGCGGGGCCAGTTCTTGCCCGTCAGATATATGCGGCCGTCGTTGACTGCAATGCCGTTAAGAACGTCTGTGTTGCTGTCCTTGAGCTGCTCAGGCAGCAGACCGCTGCAGTCCACGAGTCCCTCCACCTTGCCGGAAGAAGGGTTGATTATAACTATCATGTCGGTGGTATAGACGTTCGCCCAGATGCGGCCGTTTACCCACTCCAGTTCGTTCAGCAGGCGTATCGTACGCTCCCCCATCGTCACCTTCAGTTTCTTCTGGACCTGAAAATCCTTGTCCATGAAATAGAGGAAAGCCGAGCCGTCGGAGGCGATAAGCTGCTTCCCGTCCGTAGTCAGGCCCCAGCCCTCGCGCGGATAAGAGTATGTTTTAATGTGCTTGAGGGTTTCCGCGTCATAAACGAATGCGACCTTGTTAGTCCAGGTAAGCATGTACATGAGGCCGTCCAGTATCACGGAACCTTCCCCGAAATACTTCCGGGCAAAGTCCACCTTGCGCAGCGGCTTGCCGCTTTCCAGATCTACCACACGGAAACTGCTCTTCCCGCACTGGCCGGTGCTCTCATAAAGGGTTCCGTTGTGGAAAAACAGGCCCTGGGTATATGCGTGACGGTCGTGGGGGTAGGATTTGACCGTCTCCAGGACGTACTGTCTGGGACCGGCGGCGGAACATGAGCAGAGCTGGAAAAGCAATGCGAAAGCTAAAACAACAAGGCGTTTCATTCCTGCAAATTTAACAAATAAATGCTATTTTTGCAGTGCCTTAATAAATAATGATGAGAATAGACATTTTAAGCGTTGTGCCGGAACTGCTGGACAGCCCCCTGGCCCACTCGATAGTCGGACGGGCGAGGAAAAACGGACTGGTGGAGATTCACGTGCACAATCTCCGCAAATACGGCATAGGCCCGAGGCGTAACGTCGATGATTACAGTTACGGCGGAGATGCGGGTATGGTCATGATGGTGGAGCCGGTTTTCCGTATGATAGAAGAGCTTCGTTCCGAAAGGGATTACGATGAGGTCATCTATATGTCCCCCGATGGCGAGATTCTTACTCAGGGAATAGCTAACGAGCTGTCACTCAAGGGGAATATCATTATCCTCTGCGGCCATTACAAAGGCATTGACCACAGGATACGCGAGCATCTCATTACAAGGGAGATATCTGTCGGCGATTACGTGGTCAGCGGCGGAGAGATACCGGCGGCTATCCTGGCAGACGCAATCGTCCGGCTGATACCTGGCGCTCTTACCGATGAGACCTCCGCACTGTCGGATTCCTTCCAGGACAATCTGCTTTCGCCCCCGGTTTATACCCGTCCGGCAGAGTTCAACGGATGGAAGGTTCCCGACGTTCTGCTTAGTGGAAATCCCAAACTAATTCGCGAGTGGCAGGACGAGCAGGCGCTCAAACGTACTAAAGCATTGAGGCCCCGATTGTTAGATGATAGTTATTAAAAAAATTTAAAAATAAAAAAGTATTTTTTCAAAAAATTATCCAAAATTTTATTGGATATATAGTTTTTTGCAGTATATTTGTCGTCGGAAATCAACAACTATTCTAACCAACAATAATTAACCTTCTAAAGGTATACACTACTAACTAACCGTTAAGGCCCGCTGTGAAGCGGGCCTTAGTCGTATCCACGACTAAGGCCCGCCATGCGGGCTACTTTTGAATGAGGGGGCGTACCCCCTCAAACTCCCCTGCGCCTGTTAATCATTCATGACGACTAATGCCCTAAGCCCCTTGATTATCAGTCACTTATCCATATTGACCTGGTAAAAATCAACCAGGTCAGTACGAGTAAGTTACTGAAAACCAATCCCCCCCCCCAAAAAAAACTCCCCTGCGCCTGCATGAAGCCAAGCGGCTGAAGATTCGCCCTTAGTGTCCAAATGCTACCGTTGGAAAAACGAAGGAGTTTTGTTATCTTTGCAAGATATGAGAGCA
>Ga0310690_10000478_pt1 | contig 85206 bp, 78 predicted proteins | sample AusTroGonzalo_MG_2_FD_207661 | JGI IMG/M metagenome (GOLD analysis project Ga0310690, IMG submission 207661) | Bovine rumen microbial communities from tropical cattle in Woodstock, Queensland, Australia - Gonzalo_04 (v2) (version 2) | ecosystem: Host-associated > Mammals > Digestive system >...
TCCCACAGATGCAATAGATGATTGTGAATATTCTGGTTCATTAACACGTCCAACAAACCCAAGCAGAACAGGATATACATTTACGGGATGGACAGTAAGTCCAAAAGTAGAATTTAGTACATTGTCATTAGGTTCTGCGACAGCGATATCATATGGTATTGGTGAAAATCTAAGTAATCATAGTGATTATTGTCGTTCATATGATACCGAATGGCACACGGTTGAGTGCAGCAATCCAATATTCACGGAATTACAACAATACGAATGGAAGCAAAATTTCACAAACGGAACAGTGTACGGCATGGCACACTGCACAGCAAAGCCGGGTGACCATCATATTGGGAACTGGCCAGCAGCGAACAGAAGTGATTTTACCGCGACATTAGATGAAATGAACGCATATGACACTGCACATAGCAGCGAAGAAAAGAAATATTGCTGGTGTCAGGCAACAGGTTATAAAGCGTCGAACCAAAGTACGATACAAAGGCCTTTGTCGTCCCTTGCTTGGGTGTTCCGCAACGACGGATCCGCGTCCTCTTGCGCGGACAACTGTGCGCCGTATTGCGCGTACTACGTCCGCGGGAATTCGGCCTTTCGCGCCGCCTTGTTCACACCTGCGGATTAATTAAAAAACGACCCAAATGGGTCGTTTTTTAATCTTCTTTTGTTTTGAATTGCATATCATAAAGCATTTTATATGCCCCACATTCAACCTTTAACAAGTCTTCGTGTGTTCCTGTTTCAACAATTTGACCGTCATTCACAACAATGATCTTGCTTGCATTACGGATTGTTGATAAACGGTGTGCGATAACAAACACCGTCTTGTCATGCATAAGGTTTTCAATTGCTTTTTGAACGACCGCTTCGGATTTATTATCCAAAGCACTTGTTGCTTCGTCCAATACCAATATTGGCGCATTTTTTAGGAAAGCACGCGCAATCGCAACACGTTGACGTTGGCCGCCTGACAATAATATTCCGCGTTCGCCAATGTGTGTGTTAATCCCATTTTTTAATGTTTTCAAAAAGTCATCCAGATACGCCAATTTCACGGCGCGCTCCAATTGTTCTTCACTTGCATTTTCATCACCCAACAATATGTTTTCACGAATTGTTCCGTCAAACAAGAAATTGTCTTGGAATACAACTGCGATATTTTGACGCAATGATTTCAATGTGAAATTACGAATGTCAACACCGTCAACTGTTATTGCGCCACTTGTCACATCATAAAAACGTGGCAACAAATTAACCAATGTTGTTTTTCCGCCACCAGAATTACCAACAATCGCAATAGTTTCACCGCGTTTCACAGTTAAATTGATATTTTTCAATACTGGTACATCAGGTATATAGTTAAATGAAACATCTTCAAATTTAATTTGTTGATGTGTTTTTGGCATTTCAATCGCATCTTTCTTGTCTGTTATCTTTGGTGTGGCATCCAACATTTCAAAACATGTTTCTATTGCCCAAAACGACATAATCACAGAACCGTATGTGCTGCCAATGCTTTTCATTGGTTGATACAACAAAATCAAAGCGGTTAAGAAAGATACAAATCCACCAGGTGTTAATTGGCCTGTCAAAATAAGGTGCGAACCAAACCAAAGCGCCAACGCAATACCAACCGACAATATGATATGCATAACAGGCGTTAACCAACGTGTTTTTTGAAACACTTTCATCTGCAAATTAAAGTGTTGGCCCAAAACATCAAAGTATCTTTGTTCTTGGTATTTTTCCAAATTATAAGAAATAATTGTTTTATTCCCAGCGTATGTTTCGTTATATTTTGTCGTCAAATTAGAAGCAATCGCCATTGCGTTATTCATAACAGGCGATACGCGCTTTTTCAATGATGCCATTGGCAAGAAAGCAAACAATAAAATCGCAGTTGTCACCAAAGCCAATTGCCATGAATTAAGAAACAATACGACTGTAAGTGAAAGCCCTGTAAAAAACTTTTGTACAAAAGATTTAAGATTGGTCAAAAGACCGGCGCATGCCGTGTCAGCATTTGAATTAAATCTTATCAATATTTCACCAGAATTTTTAGAAGTAAAAAATTCTGTTTCAAAAGTCAGCATTTTTTTGAACAAATCATATTTCAAGGCATTAGTGATTTTGCCACCAACCCATGTATTCAAATAATTTAATGTATATGTTAATCCACCCTGGACAGCAGTAAATCCGACAATTAATATTGGAATATACCAACTTGCAACCATGTTTTGTTCAACCATAACAGCATCTGTATAAGGTTTAATCGCCCACGCAATAAGCGCGTCCATAGAACCAACAGGTATCGCCAAAAGCAAAGTTAAAAGTGCGCGAAACCATACGGGTTTTACATATGGCCACATGCGCTTGTAATTTTTGACGAACATATTTTCCATTATCTGCTTTTTCATCACAGAAGATAGTTTTTCCATTTTTTGTCCACCTCTTCAAACCAGCTACAGATTAGCCGATTATTCTTGAAAAGTCAATACTTCGTTAGCAGTTCACGAATAAGCGTTCTTTGTGTGTATATACGATTTTGTTCTTGATTTTGATAATATTTTTTATCAAAATACGCCCGGTTTAATGAATGCTAATTAATATATCAAAGGAGATACCATGGCAAATAAATGGGTTTATACATTTGGAAATGGTGCCGCTGAGGGTCGCGCAGATATGCGTAATCTGTTGGGGGGCAAAGGCGCTAATTTGGCGGAAATGAATTTGGTTGGGTTGCCTGTGCCTGCTGGGTTCACAGTGACAACAGAAGTTTGTACATATTATTATGAAAACGGGCAACAATATCCAACTGATTTGATGGATCAGGTTCGTGCTGGTATCGCACATATCGAATCCATTATGGGTAAAAAATTTGCTGATAACGAAAATCCATTGTTGGTATCAGTTCGTTCTGGTGCGCGTGTTTCTATGCCTGGTATGATGGATACAGTTTTGAATTTGGGTTTGAACGACGAAACTGTTAAGGCTTTGGCCCGTGCTGCGAATAATGAAAGATTTGCGTATGATTCATATCGTCGCTTTATTATGATGTTTTCAGATGTGGTTTTGGGCGCTGATATCGATTTGTTCGAACACACTTTGGAAAAGATGAAGGAAGATAAAGGCTATAAAGTCGATACAGAATTAACAGCAGATGATTTGAAAGAATTGGTCGAACAATTCAAAGAAATCGGTGTTAAAATCGGTAAAGTATTCCCACAAGATCCTTGGGAACAGTTGAAATTGGGTATCGGCGCTGTATTTGGTTCTTGGATGTCTAAAAAAGCAATAACTTATCGTAAATTGAATAATATCCCTGGCGATTGGGGAACAGCTGTGAATGTCCAAGCGATGGTGTTTGGTAATTCTGGTGATGATTCCGCAACTGGTGTGTGTTTCAGCCGCGATCCAGCAACCGGTGAAAACAAATTCTATGGCGAATATTTGATTAATGCCCAGGGTGAAGACGTGGTGGCCGGTATCAGAACACCTCAGCCTATGGCAAAAGACGGTTCTGGTCGTGTATCTTTGGAAGAAGCCATGCCAGAAGTTTATGCTGAATTGGTAGATGTTCGCAATAAATTGGAAAAACACTACAAAGATATGCAAGATATGGAATTCACTATCGAACATAAAAAATTGTGGATGTTGCAGTGCAGAAACGGTAAAAGAACTGCCGCAGCGGCCGTTCGTATGGCTGTGGAAATGGTGGAAGAGGGATTATTGAACAAAGAAGAAGCAATCTTACGCGTTGGTGCTGACCAATTAAACCACCTTTTGCACCCAATGTTGGATCCAAAGGCTGAAAAGAAAGTTATCGCAACTGGATTGCCAGCATCCCCAGGGGCGGCGGTTGGTATGGCTGTGTTTAATGCCGAAGATGCAGAAAGTTGGAAGAAAGAAGGCAAAAAGGTTATGTTGATCCGCGTTGAAACTTCACCAGAAGATATCGCAGGTATGAACGCAGCCCAAGGTGTTATTACTGCACGCGGCGGAATGACTTCGCATGCGGCGGTTGTGGCACGTGGTATGGGAACACCATGCGTGTCTGGTTCGCCTGATATTAAGATAGATTATGAAACAAAAACAATGAAAACTACATCTGGCGTGGTTATTCACGAAGGTGATTGGGTTTCTATTGACGGGGCTAAGGGTCAAATTATCGAAGGTGCTGTCCCGACAGTGTCTGTGGAATTGACTGGAAACTTTGGTACTTTGATGAAATGGGTTGATGAAATCAAAGATTTGAAGGTTAAGGCAAATGCTGAAACACCAAAAGACGCAAAACAGGCGCGTGATTTCGGTGCCGAAGGTATTGGTTTGGCGCGTACAGAACATATGTTCTTTGACCCATCACGTATCCAAGATATGCGCGAAATGATTTTGGCTGATGATGAAGCAGGCAGACGCGCTGCGCTGGAAAAACTTTTGCCATATCAACGTGCTGACTTTATTGAATTGTTCAAAATTATGGATGGCCTGCCAGTCACAATCCGTTTGATTGATCCACCATTACATGAATTCTTGCCACATACTGCGGCTGATATGGAAGAATTGGCAAAACACATCGGCAAATCTGTGGAATTTGTAAAATCTCGTGCCGAAGCATTAAAGGAACAAAATCCAATGTTGGGACATCGTGGTTGCCGTCTTGCGATTACATACCCAGAAATCTGTGAAATGCAAACACGCGCAATATTGTCTGCGGCTATCGAATGCAAAAAGATGGGTGTGTCTGTTCATCCAGAAATCGAAGTTCCACTTGTTGGTTCCAAGAAAGAAGTTGATATTGTTAAATCTGTTATTGACGCGACAGCGTCGGCTTTGTTCGCAGAAACAGGCGATTCAATTGAATACCATGTTGGTTCAATGATTGAATTGCCACGTGCGGCAGTTTTGGCAAATGAAATCGCGGAAAGTTGCGAATTCTTTGAATTTGGAACGAACGATTTGACACAAACAACATTGGGAATGAGCCGTGATGACACAGGCAAAATCTTGGACGAATATCGCGCCCGCGGTGTTTACGTCGCTGACCCATTTGCTTCGGTTGATCAATTGGGTGTCGGTCTTTTGATTAAAGACGCTGTGGCCAAGGCACGTGCGACCAAAGGCGATAAGATTCACCTTGGGGTGTGCGGCGAACATGGTGGTGATCCCGAATCGATTGAATTTTTCCATAAATGTGGGTTCGATTCGGTGTCTTGTTCACCTTTCCGTGTGCCAATTGCACGTCTTGCAGCGGCCCAGGCAGCGGTCAAACACCCGCGTAAAAAATAATTCAGTTTGCGCGCTAATCCCCCGGAAATCGGGGGATTTTTTTATAAAAAATTCTGTAAAATCCCGGATAAAAAAATTTGCGTTTTAGATTTTGGAAAGCCCTTTTTGTATGATACAATATAATTATACGAGGAACCTTTTATGAAACGACTGTTTTTGACATCGGGGTTAGTGTTGTGTATGGCGTGTCCTGTTTTTGCGGATACTCCAATTGCCATACCAGCAGGTACTGATACGGCGAATTGCGACGTATCGACCCTTGAAACATATACTGGTCCGGTCAGTTTCGGTTCTGTATGGCGTCCGGCAATAAGTGGCGCGATAACATTAAACAGCAACAGGTTCACAAGCAATAACGGTTCTGCTGTTAATACGGCAAGTGTGACTGCAACCCCAACACCATTATATAGTGTATATGGTGTCGGTTTGTATAATTCGCAGGCAACCGCTAATACATTATCTAATTATACAACATCTAACCGTTTAACAAGTTTGACAAGATTGCCAGAATTATCAGGCTATAATTTCCAAGGTTTTTGGACAACACCAGCAACGGGCGGCGTTCAGGTTGTAGAAGCAAACGGTCAATTCATATATAATAATGATGTGGCAAGCACCCAGATTAATACAGATGGTCTTACAACGACATGGTATGCAAGATGGGCAGAAGGCGAATACACACTTACATATATATGCTCTGGGAATGAAGGTGACGCGTCCACAAGTCCTGCGACATACGTCACTGCGGCCCAGAATAATCATGCTGATACGTATACTACGGGTCAGTCTTATTCTTTAAGAAGTGTTGCGTCTGTTTGTAAATTAGAAGGTTATCATGCTGATACTTTGGACAACAGTTATATTAATGGTTGGTCTTGCACCGGTGGTCTTAGTGCAGCCAGTGGCACATGGAACTTTGCGCAGAACGTCACGTGCACAGCCCATTGGGAGGCTAATGATATCTATCTTGTATGGGATGCAAATGGTGGTACAGCACAAAATGGTGGAACGTATTCTGCGAACACTCCATCATGCACTTACGATGACGATTTTTCTTTGCCGCCAGAACCAAAAAAATTAGGTTTTCATCTTGTCGGATGGAACATTATACAGTAAAAATGCTCGTTTTTTACTCCGAAAAAGCCCGGAAAACCGGGCTTTTTTGAAAAAAATAAAAAAATGCATTTTTTTTTGATTTTTTTTCATTTTTCATTTTTTTTTAGGTCATTTTTGTGATATAATAGTCTTGTATTTAAAGTTAAAACATAATGGGAGGAACCTTATGAAAAAACTGTTTTTAACATCAGGACTTGTCCTGTGCATGACCTGTCCGTCGTTTGCAGCAACCGACATTGATGCGAATGGTCAAGTTGGTGGCAGCGCAGCGACTTGCGTATATAACGTATTAGATTCTTATACTGGCCCAGTTTCATTCGAAGCAAAATGGGATCCAAATATGGGTACAATCACGTTGGATAATGGTAGATATGTTGCAGGAAATGCTACTGCAGTGCAATCTGCTTCATCAACAACCAATGTGCCTGCAAACTTGTACAGTGTGTATGGCGTCGGTGTGTATGCCAGTACAACTGCCCAGGCAGGGTATGCGAATTCTACACAATACCCAAGAATGACAACGATTGGTGGAACGCCAACCATGACGGGTTATGAATTTGCCGGTTACTTTACTGGTAAAACAGATGGTACAGAAGTCATCAATTCAAGTGGTGCAATCCAATATGATGCAGCAAGTACACAAATTACAGGTGTCAATGGTACAGCAACATTCTATGCACATTGGACTGCCAAAACAATTTCTATTACATACAATTGCGGTGCTTTGCCAAGCGGTGCTAGTACGGGACCTATAGCTGGTACACCACCGGCTCAGGTGACAGGCGTTGCGTATAATTCAAGTTATACACTTGAAGCCACACCAGGAACAGGTGATGGTGCTTGTAAGTTAAGTGGTTATCACTTCAAAGGATGGAGATGCGACCACGACTTGTTCACTGATGGTGCGGCATATTCACCAGCCGATACCAATGCACCAAACTATGCGTCTACTTTGACAAGCAATGTATGGGGTGTGACAACTAATAATACTGGTTCTATAAAATCTGAATCGAATATTACTTGTTATGCTACGTGGGAACCAAACAACATTGGGCTTTCTTGGAATCTCGATGGTGGTTCGGTCACAACAGCAGGTGGTACTTCTTGTACTTACGATGGTGGTATCACATTGCCAGTCGAGCCAACCAAGAACGGTTATCACTTTACTGGATGGACCGTCACAAATGGCAACTAATCAAAGGTTCTGTGTTAAAAACGGGAAAGAAAACAGCCAAGCAATTGGCTGTTTTCATTTTAGATTGAAAATCACAGGATGACGTTCCTGCGGAAAAGTATTGGTTTTTCAGTTATAATGCCTTTGTCTTGAATGACAGATTAAACATAATCTAATAACCACAGGAGAAAAAAATGGGTGCATTTACACATTATGTTTTGAAACCTTTGTCTTTAATCGGGGCATTAAACTGGGGCTTGGTCGGTTTTTTCAGGTTTGACTTTGTCGCTTGGCTTTTCGGTCCAATGACCATATTGTCCAGATTTGTTTATGCTATCATCGGCTTGGCCGCTTTGATATGGCTGTTCATCTGGATTTTTGGCGATACTCCAACATGTGAATACAATCACAGAAATCGTAATTAATGCTTATACCCCTCACTGCTAAATCGTCGGTCGAAAATCCCCGCCAATGTGCGGGGATTTTGCTTTTTGGTATTTGTGGCCCTCCCTTTACAACCTTTCTTTTTTATGGTATAATATTTATCGCGAAAGCAGAGGAGAGAAAGCAAAGCAGGATGATGGCTTTCGCAAAACTACCCCAAAGTTTTTTTTGTTTGGGCAAGTCCCATCGTCCTGCTTTTTTTTTACAAATTTAACCCGATATATATTTGTTTAAAAAAAGAATTGCCTTTATTCAAATGGATATATATTAAAATCAATATCTTGATTTGTTTTGGTGTTTTTTAATCTATATTTTGATTTTTTATAGAATTCGAATCGGTTTTTTTATGACTTTTTTGTGAAAAACAATACAAAAATGTGTTTGGTGTACAAAAAACATACGAATCGGTGCTGTGAAAACCATCCCAAAGCCGCACAGAACTGGACTTTTCAAAAAGCAAGTAAAAAAATTAAAAAAAATATTTTTTTTATAGTGCGATTCGTATCGAAATACTGTATATTGTGGTCAAAGGGAGAAAGAGAACACAATATATAGTATTTTTTGTCAAAATGAAGGGAAATAAAAATGGCTAATGAAACAAACGAAATTAAAATCCAGGTAATATCAACACTGACGTGTTCTTTGACTTCTATTAAAAAACGCTCTGGCGAAGTTGTGCCATTCGAAGCGAAAAAGATTTTCGATGCGATAAAGGCTGCTGTGGCTGTCACGGGTGAGGTTTCTGATGCTGATATCGTCAAGATTACCCAGGACGTTCTTAAACGTTTGGATGTGAAATATGCCACATCTGTTCCAGATGTAGAAGAAATTCAAGATATAGTCGTTCAAACTTTGATGGACGCGCGTGCTTATAAGACTGCGGAAAGCTATATCATTTATCGTCAAAAACGTGCTGAAACACGTAATTCTTTGGTTGATGCTGTCACTGTTATCGGCGATTATGTCAGCGAAGCAGATTGGCGCGTCAAAGAAAACGCAAATATCGGTTATTCTATCGGTGGTTTGATTTTACGCTCTTCGGAACGTATGACTGCCGAATATTGGTTAAGCATTTATCCAAAAGAAATCGCAGAGGCACATAAATCCGCATCTTTCCATATCCATGATTTGGGTTGGTTGACTGGATATTGTGCCGGTTGGTCTTTGCGTGAATTGTTGTATGAAGGATTTAACGGTGTTCCAGGCTATTTACAATGCGAACCGGCCAAACATATGGCGACGGCTGTGTCCCATATGGTGAATTTCCTTGGCACTTTGCAGAATGAATTCGCAGGGGCCCAGGCATTTTCTTCGGTTGATACTTATTTGGCACCATATGTAAGATTGGATAATTTAAGTTATGCTGATGTAAAAAATTCAATGCAGACTTTGGTGTTTAATTGTTCTGTGCCTTGTCGTTGGGGAACCCAGACACCATTTATTAACTTTACTTTTGACTGGACTTGCCCAAAAGATTTGCGCGAACAGCGCCCATTTGTTGGGAAAAAGATGGTTGATTTCACATACGGTGATTTACAGCCAGAAATGGATATGATTAACAAGGCGTTCATAGAAGTTATGACCGAAGGTGATGCGTTGGGTCGTCCATTTACTTTCCCAATTCCAACCTATAATATTACTGACGATTTTCCTTGGGAACATCCAAATGTAAAGCCTTTGTTTGATTTGGCGGCAAAATATGGAATCCCTAATTTCCAAAACTTTTTGAACAGCGATTTGAACCCAACAGATGTTCGTTCTATGTGCTGCAGATTGCGCCTTGATGTGCGTGAATTGTTAAAGCGCGGCGGCGGCTTGTTTGGAAGTGCGGAAAAGACAGGTTCTATTGGTGTTGTCACAATCAACTTGGCGCGCCTTGGGTATAAACACAAGGGTGATCGCGAAGGCTTGTTGCGCGAATTGAAACGTTTGCTTGACCTTGCACGTGATTCTTTGGAAATTAAACGTAAAATTATTTCCAAGAACCTTGAACGTGGCCTTTATCCATTTACAAAACGTTATTTGGGTAATTGGAATCACCATTTTTCAACTATCGGCGTAAATGGCGCAAACGAAATGGTGATGAATTTCACAAACGGTTCTGATAATATCGCCACAGTGTTCGGTAAAAACCTTGTTTTGGAAGTGATGGATTTCATAAGAACAAACTTGGCTGATTATCAAGAAAAAACTGGCAATTTGTATAATTTAGAGGCGACACCAGCCGAAGGTTGTGCATATCGTTTCGCAAAAACAGATAAAAAGAATTTCCCAGATATCTTAACTGCGGGAACAGAAGATGCGCCATATTACACAAACTCAACACAGTTGCCGGTGTATTTCACAGACGACCCATTTGTCGCCCTTGAACACCAGGAAGAATTACAACGCAAATATACAGGCGGTACAATGTTGCACCTTTATATGGGCGAACCAGTATCAAGTGGCGAAGCAGCAGAAAAAATCGTTCGCACAATATTTGAAAATTACAAAGTGCCTTATATGACATTGACACCTACATTTTCAATCTGTCCAAAACACGGCTATTTGCCAGGCAGACATGATTTCTGTCCAAAGTGTGATGCAGAAATCGTCGCGAATAATAATGACTGCCACTGTAAGTGCGACAAACAAGATAACCAATAAAACAAACAAAAAGAGAAAGGAGAAAACAATGAACCCACAACAAAGAACACCATGCGAAACATTTTCACGCTCTATGGGATATATCAGACCTGTAAAAAATTTCAATATTGGTAAATACGCTGAATTCTGTGAAAGAAAAACTTTCACCGAAGAAAATTCTTTGACAGCCGGTATGCGTCATATGGAATTGTTGAAAAAGGCGGCTTAAAAGGGTTCGTTTTTATGAAACAAATACAAATCGGCGGCCTGGTTTCCTTTACAACGATAGATTTTCCGGGAAAACTGGCCGCTGTATTATTTTTGCGGGGGTGTCCTTTGCGCTGTGCGTACTGTTCAAATGAACACCTTATTGATGTCGGTGATGGCGAATACGATCCTGATAAGGTCTTTGATTGGCTGAAAAGCCGCATCGGCAAATTAGAAGGCGTCGTTTTTTCAGGTGGCGAAGCTTTGATGCAATCAGATGCTGCCATAGAATATATGAAGCGTGTGCGTGATTTGGGTTTTGCTGTTGGATTACATACAAATGGTTTTTACCCAGATTTGTTGAAAAAAGTTGTCGATGTTGTTGATTGGATTGGACTTGATTTTAAGGCCTTGCGCGCAAAATATAAAGATTTGACAGGAATCGACGTCGCTTATGACAGAATGATTGAATCATTAAAATATTGGGTGTCTACAGGACGTGGGTTAGAGGTGCGTACCACATGCGATCCGCGCTTTGTTAGTAAGCAAGATTTAATTGAAATCGCAGAAATAGCATCCAGTGCCGGCGCAAAACATTTTGCTATCCAAAAATATACGCCATATCACGAAAAGGAAGACAACCAAACCACGGCTGATTTGCGTGAACAGTTTTTCAATGATGAAGAATTAAAACAAAAAATAGAATCAATGTTTGAAACTGTCATTTGGCGCAACAGTTAATGTTGGGCCAATACGGCCGATTGGATTACTGTTAAGGTTTTTTACAAGCATAAATAAAAAAATCATCCACAAGGGATGATTTTCTTATTTCTGGTGGCTCTGGTCGGAATCGAACCGACACTCCTTTCGGAACTTGATTTTGAGTCAAGCGCGTCTACCAGTTCCACCACAGAGCCAGAACGTTTCGCCGCAACGAATTATTTTTTCGCAGCAGCCTTTTTTGCATCAACCTTTTTAACAAGACGGGCACTGCGTGTTGGCTTGTGTACAGGCTTTTTCGCAGGTTTTTCCGCTTTGCCGTTTTTCTTTTCAATGGCTTTTTTAATAGCAGCCATTTCAGGGGTCAAGCGAGAAATTGGTTTCGCCATTACATAGGCATCCAATCCACCATGTTTTGTTAATGTACGCAATCCAGCAGTAGAAATACGCAAGCTAAAATCACGACCCAAAACATCGCTGTGGAATGATAATTTTTGCAAGTTAGGCAAGAACGTGCGCTTTGTATGGCGCATAGAGTGAGATACGTTCATCCCAACCATAGTCTTTTTTCCAGTTACTTTACATACACGTGGCATTGTTAAATCCTTTATTACTGACGCATAATTTATAATATAATTTGTCAAAAGTCAAGTTAATGTTTTAATTTGTTGTATTTTTATTGTTTCATAGGTTTATTGTCCAATGGCTTGAATTTCAAAAATGTGCGACTATATAGAAAGCATAAGAAAACAAGAGGTATTTTAATGAATCCTGATGAAGTTCAAGAAACACCGCAACAAGCGATTGAAAAATACACCACCGATTTTACTAAATTGGCGGCCGAAGGTAAATTGGACCCTGTGATTGGGCGTGAAGACGAAGTTCGCAGAACAATCCAAGTTTTATCGCGCAGAACAAAAAATAATCCGGTTTTAATCGGTAATCCCGGCGTTGGTAAAACTGCGATTGTTGAAGGTTTGGCACAACGCATAGTGTCTGGTGATATGCCTGAAAATCTGTTGAATAAAAAGTTATTGTCGCTTGATATGGGTGCTTTGATGGCGGGGGCTATGTTCCGCGGCCAATTCGAAGGAAGATTAAAAGCAATATTAAAGGCAGTTAAAGAATCAAACGGACAAATTATTTTGTTTATTGATGAATTACATACTATGGTCGGCGCTGGCAAGGGTGAGGGCTCTATGGACGCCGGTAATTTATTAAAGCCTATGTTGGCACGTGGTGAATTACACTGTGTTGGCGCAACTACTTTGGATGAATATCGTCAATATATTGAAAAAGATCCGGCACTGGCCCGTCGTTTTCAACCTGTTTATGTTGATGAACCAACCGTGGACGATACCATCTCTATATTGCGCGGGTTGAAAGACAAATACGAAGGTCATCATGGCGTTCGTATTTCTGATTCAGCGTTGGTTGCCGCGGTTAAATTATCTAATCGTTATATAACTGACAGATTTTTGCCAGACAAGGCAATCGATTTGATTGATGAAGCCGCTGCGCGTGTTCGTATTGAAATCGCATCAAAGCCTGAAAAGTTGGATGAATTAGACAGACATTTAATGCAACTGAAAATTGAACAACAGGCATTGAAAAAGGAAAAAGATGAAGAATCCAAAAAGCGTTTGAAAGATTTGGAAACTTTAATCGAAAAGATGCAACAAGAATCTAATAAAATGACTGCTGATTGGATGGCTGAACAAAAGAAAATGAAAGGCTTGTCTGATTCTATGGCTGCGCTGGATGCCGCGCGGGCAGAGGTGGCAATCGCTATGCGAAATGGCGATTATGAAAAAGCATCTGCTTTGCAATACGGCAAGATTCCAGAGTTAGAAGAAGAAATAAAAAAACAAAATGCCGAATCCAAAGAATATAAAACAGTGTTGCCAGAACATATTGCGGCTGTTGTGTCAAAATGGACTGGTGTTCCAGCAGACAGATTGTCAATGGAAGAACAATCAAAGTTGTTGAATATCGAAGACGAATTGCGTAAACGTGTTGTCGGTCAAGACCATGCTTTGTCTGTGGTCGCGCGCGCTATACGTCGTTCACGCGCAGGACTTTCAGATCCACGCAGACCATCAGGTTCGTTTATGTTCCTTGGGCCAACTGGGGTTGGAAAAACCGAAGTGGCAAAGGCTTTGGCAGAATATTTGTTCAATGATGATACCGCGATGACGCGTATTGATATGAGTGAATATATGGAACCGCATTCTGTGGCGCGTTTAATCGGCGCACCTCCAGGATATGTCGGTTATGAACAAGGTGGTGAATTAACAGAATCTGTGCGTCGCAGACCTTATCAGGTTTTGTTGTTCGATGAAATTGAAAAAGCAAATCCTGATGTGTTCAATGTGTTTTTACAAATACTTGATGATGGTCGTTTAACAGACGGGCAGGGACGCGTAGTCAATTTCACAAACACTATTATCATAATGACAAGTAATTTGCCAAGTATGGAAGCTGTGCGGAAACAATTTAGACCTGAATTTATCAATCGTATTGATGAAATCGTGTTCTTTAATCCGCTTGGTAAAAATGTTATGGGCGATATAGTCAAAATCCAAATCAAAGTTTTGGAAAAAAGATTGGCAGAACGTCAAATGTCACTGCACATAACTGACAAGGCAATTAATTGGTTGGCCAATAATGGTTATGATGAATCTTTTGGTGCACGTCCATTAAAACGCCTTATTACAACAGCAGTAGAAGATAAAATCGCAGATTTGATTTTGTCTGGCGCAGTTGGCGAAGGTGCAACCATAACAGTTGATGTCCATGGTAAAGAATTATTGGTTCAATAATTTATAACATAGAAAAACACCGCCCGTTTGGGCGGTGTTTTTTACTTGCTTTGCTTACATTTTTTTTGCTAAATTTTTTACATCAAAAAATATAAAGGAAGAAAAATATGAATATGACATTGGATTCTTTGGTGACTTCTCTTGGACAAATTGTTGCGAATTTTGGAACAAAATTAATCGCTGCAATTGCCATATGGATAATTGGTTTTTGGTTGGCAAAAAAAGTTACGGCTTCGGTCAGTTTCGCCATGAAAAGGCATGAGGTTGATCCTTCACTTGCTTCGTTCACGCAATCGTTTTTGAATATAACATTAAAAGTATTTGTTGTTATCATAATTTTGACAACATTGGGTGTTCAAATGACTTCAATTGTCGCAGTGCTTGGTGCTGCTTCGTTGGCAGTTGGTATGGCGTTGTCCGGTACGCTTCAAAATGTTGCCGGTGGTATAGTTATTTTGGTGTTCAAACCTTTCCGTGTTGGTGATGCGATTATTACTGCAGATGGTAAAACAGGTGTCGTTAAAAAGATTATGATATTCACAACAGAATTACATACTTTTGATAATCAGGTTTTGTTTTTGCCAAATGGTTCATTGTCTAATGGTGTTATAACTAATTTGTCCCAGGGTAAAAATCGCAGAACAGATATAAATGTTGGTATATCTTATGGTGATGATACAGAAAAAGCACGCGCAGTTGTGTTGAAAATTTTGAATAAAGATAAACGTGTTTTGAAAAATCCTGCCCCTGAAGTTTTGTTGGCTTCTTTGGACGATAGTGCCGTCACATTGACTGTGCGGTATTGGACCAAGTTTGATGATTTGTTGCCCGCCAAAGCAGAAATTTTGGAAACTATATACAAAGAATTCCCAAAGAATAAATTAAATTTCCCATTCCCACAAATGGATGTTCATGTAAAAAAGAATTAAAAAAAATTGCCCGTTCGGGCATTTTTTATTGATTTTAATTGCGTATTTTGTTGCGTTGAGATTTTATTAAATTGATAATAGCAGGTGTATTACTGCCAAGGTTTAAAAAACTGTGTTTAACATTTGGAACAATAATAAATTTAAAGCGATTTGATTCTGGTTGTTTTTGTAAATCAAAAAATCTTTGTTCTGTTTGTTCTATGGAAACTTTTTTATCTTTTTCGCCTACTACGATTGTGACATTAGTATCCCATTTGTTCATCAAATCAGGTTGAAAATCTGAATGAATCATATTGTTTAAAAATTCAGGCATTATTGTCACATATCGTGTTTTTCTGTTTTGTTCGATATCAAAAATATTTACGATTGGTAAAATTCTGTGTGGGTTATCCATACCATGTGAATCACAATGTCTGTAAACTATGTCAGTTAAATTATCTTTCCATTTATCGGTAAGCCATGGTGCAAACAGCATAACAGAACCAAAATTTACCTTTTGACCACCGGTTGTTAAATTATTCAATGCATCAATCAATCCAGCGGCACCTGCAGAATGTCCGATTAAAATGCTTTGGCTTTTAATAGAATATGGTTCTATGAATTTTATACATTCGCAGAGCAAAGATATAAATTCTGGATACGTGTTGCGTTGTGCTGATTCAAAAGAAGGTTGATTGTAAAAATCACCCAAGAAAGTATCAAAAGTAATAACGTTATAATTGTGTGTCAAAGACCAAAAAGTTAAAGGCTTCATCAAAGGGTCGATATTTGTATTCGTAGCCAACCCAGGAGTCAAAATAATATTTCCATACGGATTGCTTTTCGGTGTTGCGTAAAAAGTAATTTTTGCAGAATTATTTATTTTTGTTCCAGAATAACAAACAGTTTCCCATTTTTTTGTTTGGGTTTTAAGAGTTGGTAGTGATTCTTCAAAATTATTCGGAACACCGAATTTCTTGTAATGATCCATATTTTTGTCTTTTTTTAATATTGTAGACATTATTTTTATTTTGTCAATATTTTTATTGATGTGAGTGAAAATAAAAAACCGCCCATATGGACGATTTAATTATTTCTGGTGGAGCTGATCAGGCTCGAACTGACGAGACGGTGATGGTTGCGGGGCAGGTGTCTCTGAATAAAGCCCGTCTTCGCCGTTGGCAAAGCCGCAGCAGTAAATTTTTCATAAACAAAAACGGTGCAAAAGCACCGTTTTCATTAACCAAAATTTCTGGTGGAGCTGATCAGACTCGAACTGACGACCCCCTGCTTGCAAAGCAGGTGCTCTACCAACTGAGCTACAACCCCAGAACTTTGCGTTATTAAGGACTGAACCCTTTTGACAGATCTGCTGCGTTGTAAAGCAACTTACCTCTACCAACTGAGCTACAACCCCAGAACTTTGCACTTCCAACCTGAAAGCCAACACATTTTATTCATTTGTTTAGGCAAAGTCAAGATTTTTCTTGTCTTTTCAAATTTTATATTATAAAATGATGCCAACATTAACAAATAAATACAAATTCGCCAAAGGGGGTGAATAAAATATGGTAAAAGTTTTGGTTCGTGATAACAACGTTGAACAGGCTTTGCGTGTTGCAAAACGTAAATCACAAAAAGAAGGCCTTTATCGCGAAATGAAAGAACGTCAACGTTACGAAAAACCAACTACTAAACGTAAACGTTTAAAGGAAGAGGCTGTGCGTAACGAAAAGAAACGTCAATCAAAACAACGTATGGTCTTTGGATTCTAATGTTGTTATAAAAATTTTAAAACCGCTCTGCATAGGGCGGTTTTTTGCTTGTTTTATTTTTTCAAATGTTTTATTCTGTCCGTGATAAAAACGGAAAGAAGTTATGAAAAAATCTGAAAATACAATCGAAAACATATCTGGTCAACAATTATCAGATGCTTTGTCTGAACGTTATCTGTCTTATGCGGTTTCGACGATTGTCGCCCGCGCATTGCCTGATGTAAGGGACGGACTTAAACCGGTGCATCGCCGTATTTTGTATTCTATGTTGCGGCAAAAGTTGTCGCCAAATGCTGCTTTCCGTAAATGCGCAACTGTTGTTGGGGATGTATTGGGGCATTATCATCCGCATGGGGATTCTTCGGTTTATGATGCGATGGTGCGATTGGCCCAAGATTTTTCGGTGCGTTATCCATTGATTGATGGTCAGGGGAATTTTGGAAATATCGACGGCGACCCCCAGGCGGCATACCGTTATACTGAATCCAAAATGACAGAAGCGGCCATGCTTATTATGGAAGGTATTGACGAAGACAGTGTCGATATGATGCCGAACTTTGATGGAACAACATTGGAACCAACTGTGATGCCGGGTGCTTTTCCAAATTTGTTGGCAAATGGCGGTATGGGAATTGCTGTGGGTATGGCAACAAATATCCCAACACATAATGTTTCTGAGATTATGGACGCACTTAATTTGGTTGTAGATAAACCTGAAGCGACCACACAACAAATTATGAAAAAATTAGTCGGCCCTGATTTTCCAACTGGCGGAATTTTAATTGACGATTTTGATACAATATGCAAGAACTATGATTCTGGACGTGGTGCTTTCCGTGTTCGCGCCAAATGGGAAGTGGAAAAGTTGGAACGCGGTGCGGAACAAGTCGTTATTACTGAAATCCCATATGGCATTGTAAAATCTAAATTAGTTGAACAAATCGGCGATTTGATTGACGCGAAAAAATTGCCTTTGGTTGAAGATATTGCCGATGAATCTACAACAGATGTTCGTATTGTTATCACGCCGAAAAATCGTAATATTCCGGTTGATAAAATGATGGCGCATTTGTTTGCGATGACTGATCTTGAATATAAATTCAATATGAATTTTAATGTGATTGATTCTAATGGTGCACCACGTGTTATGCCAATTGGTGATGTGTTGCATGAATTTATTGCGCATCAAAAAAATGTATTGGTGCGTCGTACAAAATGGCGCCTTTTCAACATAGAACGTCGTTTGGAAATTTTGGGCGGGCTTTTAATAGTCTATTTGAATTTGGACAGGGTAATTGAAATTATAAGAAATGAAGACGATCCAAAGTCTGTATTGATGGAAGAATTCAAACTGACAGAAATTCAGGTTGAATCAATATTGAATACGCGTTTGCGTTCTTTGCGTAAATTGGAAGAAATGGAAATTCGCCGCGAAGACAAGGCTTTGCGTGAAGAGCGTGATAAATTACAGTCTTTATTACAAGATCCAGAATTACAAAATGCGCAATTACATGCCTGGTTTGATGATATTAAAAAACAGTACGCAAAAACAACTGCGCTGGGACGTCGCAGAACACAATGGGCGCCAATCGGTGAAGAAGTTGTTGTTAATGCTGATGACTTTATTGAAAAAGAACCGATTACAGTTGTGTTGTCAAATATGGGTTGGATTCGCGCTGCTAAGGGTCATCTTGATTTGAATAATTTGGATATGAAATTCAAAGAGGGCGATGAATTACAATTTGCTTTCCATGCGCAAACAACTGATAAAATAAACTTGTTCGCAAGTGGTGGAAAAATGTTCACTTTGTCGGCAAACGATTTGCCATCAGCACGTGGCTTTGGTGAATCTGTGCGTATGATGGTCGATATCGGTGCCGAAGAAAATATTGTAAAGGCTTTTGTTTTGGATACATCTGCGAAATATTTGGTTGTCGCGCGTCATGGTATTGGATTTATAGTCGCCGGGGAAAATTGTGTCGCCCAGACCAAAAATGGAAAGCAGGTTATGAATACAGACGACCGTAATCCTGCGGTTTTGTGTGTGCGTGTTGATGGTGATATGGTGGCATTGTCGGGTTCAAATGATAAATTGTTGATGTTTGATGCCGAACAAATCCCAGAAATGTCGCGCGGCAAGGGTGTGATTTTACAAAAATATAACGCCGAAAGAACATATACTATTGATGCAATGTTCTTTAATAAGGCGGACGGCTTTGGATGGACAACAGGACGTGGCACAACAAAATTGGACGATATTGCCCCATGGGTTGCGAAACGCGGATCCCAGGGACATACAATACCTGTTGGCTTTCCGCGCAGTGGTAAATTCGGTAAATAATTTGTTTTGATTGATATGGTGACTTGTTCGCTCACACATTAAAAATGTGTGGCTGCGCGCAAAACGTGACGATTTTGGTGCGCTCTGCTCCCAAAATCTACTTATTTTCGAACCCTTTGTCGCTTCGCAACTTTGACGGGTTCTTGTCCCAGTGCCCCAAAAAATAAAACGACCCGAACGGTCGTTTAATTTCTTGGTGGAGGCACAGGGACTCGAACCCTGGACCCACTGATTAAAAGTCAGTTGCTCTACCAACTGAGCTATGCCTCCATAGCACTTTCATGTGCGTCGGGGGCAATTTTGCCACATAAAAAATAAAAAATCAAGAAAATTTTACACTTTTTTAAATATAAGGGTGAATTCGAACATCAAATCAGTGTTTGAATTGGAAAACAAAATGTTGTTGTTGATATTAATGCCCGAATTCACAGTATAATTATTTACAAAAATAAATATGCTGACAATTAGCATGAATCCCTAGGTTTTTATGTGCATTTTATATACAAAAGTGATAAAATATGGCATGTTATAAAACCAAAAGAATTATAAATGAGAAAATCTGTTGTTTGTGCAATTGTAGCGGTTGGACCTGATGATGTTATCGGGCAAAACGGCATTATGCCTTGGTATTCACGCCAAGATTTTTATCATTTTAAGATTCTTACTACACCATATCCTTGTATTTTTGGTAAAACTACTTTTGCGAATTTGCCTGTACGTCCATTACCCCACAGATTAAACGTAGTGTGCAGCTCTGCGTATAATGATAAATTTGAAAACGATGTTTTTCAGGCATCGTCCATAGAATCAGCCATAGATTTTTGTAAAAATTACGATTATATCTTTATTTGTGGCGGGCAAAAAATTTATGAATACGTGTTGTTGCACGATATGATAGATGTTATGTATTTAACAAAAATATATGATGAAGATTTGGCACGCAAAGTACGATTAAATCCGGGACAATATGTCAAATTCCCGCTTAATACAGAAATGTTTTTTGATTCCAACAAATGGGTGTCAAAAAGAATGATTTATTCGTCGAATGTTTTACCAAAAGAAAACACAAATATATCGGCAAAATTTTTCAAATATATTCGCGCAAGATAGTAAAAAATACTTTTAATTTTTTTTGAACTTTGCTAGGATAATATTCATCATAAGAATAGTAGGGGTTTGCCGTATGAAGAAATTTTACATGATTGCCGCATTTTTGCCATCTGTTGCATTTGGGGCGGATGATTGTGCGACAATGCGCACTGTGCCGGACGGTGTTCAATCTTTGCAAGATGTTATTAATTTGGGGCTGTGTCGTAATCCACAAACTGCGGCGGCATATGCTTCTTTGCAGTCCAGTCGTTTTAATAAAAATGCCGGTTATGCCAGTTATTTACCAAGCCTTAGCGCCGGACTTTCCGCAGGTAAAGAATACAGAAATCATGATTGGCAAGATTGGTCTTATGGTGCGTCGTTATCTGCGTCTTATTTGATTTTTGATTTTGGAAAACGCACTGCTGATATGAATCAAATAATTTCTACTTATCGTGCTGCTGGGTTTGATTATGACGAAACTGTACAAAATTTTGTTTATGGTTTGATTGGTTCTTACTATGAATTATTAAACGCGGACGCTGATGTGGAATCGGCACAGTCTGCTTTGACTGTGGCACAAACAGCCAAAGATACAGCAGATAAAAAATTCAAAGCAGGTTCGGTCGCCAAGGCTGATGTGTACAAGGCGGATACAACACTTGCTTCTTCGCAATTGTCGTTGGAACGCGCGAAAAATAATCGCGAAATTGCCAAGGGAACCTTGCTGACAAAATTATCTTTTCCTGCGAACCAGGAAATAATAATTGCCGATATGGAATCCAGTTTTGGAAGTGAAACTGAAAACGAAAGTATTGAAGAATTAATAAAAATTGCGCGTGAAAAAAGACCTGATTTGTTAAAGGCGTCGGCATCCAAAGATGCTGCGTGGCATAAAAGAAATTCTGCTTTTTTGAAAAATTTACCATCTGTTTCTGCAAGGGGTAATCTTGGGTGGAACGACGATGAATTGTCAGGTGTGTTTTCGCCTGAATCAAATAAATTAAACGGTTCTATTGGTGTCAGTGTTTCAATGCCTTTGTTTGCGGGCTTTGCGAATATGTATGGTGTGCGCGCGGCAGAATCTGATTATGAACGTGCCAAATATAATGAACAACAAACAAAAAATGCGGCGATGATGGATGTTTTTACTGCGTATCAAAATTATAAAACTGCGCAGACTGTTTTGAAACATACAGAAAGTTTGTTGAAATCGGCCACAGAAAATGAACGCGTGACATCAGGTATGTACAAGGTTGGACGCAGCACTATGCTTGATTGGCAGACGGCGCAACTTGAATTGGTAAATGCGCAAAAGCAGCATAATTCTGCGAAATACGATTTGTTTATCAAACGCGCAGCGGTCGCACTTGCGATTGGCGATATTAAATCTGAATTGGAGGGTATAGATGATTAAGACTAAGAATTGGATTATGCGTCATAAATGGTGGGTTATATTTTTGGCCGCTTTGGTTGTGGTGGTTGTCGCTATGCGTGTGACGGCAAAAAAAGTTGAAAAGAAAAATTTTGTCACAATGGATATAACGCGTGGCGATATTTCACAAACTGTGACGGCAACTGGTGGAATTGTACCAGTGAACACGGTCAGTGTTGGTTCCCAGGTTTCTGGCACAATTGAAGAAATTTTTGTTGATTATAATTCCCAGGTTAAACGGGGTGATAAATTATTAACAATTGAACCATCTGTATTACAGGCGTCTGTTGATGAAGCCAAGGCATCATTAGATTCAGCAGTTTCACAACGCAACTATGCACAAAATGAATACAACAGAAACAAGGCGCTGTATGCCGAAGGCTTTATCGCGCGAAGTGAAATGGAACAATCACAAACGCAATATGAACAGGCTGAATCTTCTGTGATTCGCGCACAATCCCAATATGACAAGGCCGTCACAAATCTTGGATACGCAACAATTACTTCGCCTGTGGATGGTACAGTGATTTCGCGCAAGGTTGATAAAGGACAAACTGTGGCGGCATCGTTTCAAACACCTGATCTTTTTGAAATTGCCGAAGATTTAACAAAAATGCAAATTGAAACTTCTGTATCAGAAGCGGATATAGGTGTCATAAAACAGGGCCAGGCTGTATCATTTACTGTGGATGCTTATTCTGGGCAAACATTTGTCGGTTCTGTGCGTCAGGTTCGTCTTTCACCAACAACAACGTCTAATGTCGTGGTTTATACAGTTGTCATTGATGTTGATAATTCAGATTTGAAATTAATGCCGGGGATGACTGCGTTTGTGACGATTACTGTGAATCAGGCAAAAGACGCATGGAAAGCGCAAAATTCAGCGTTCTTGATTCGCAGTTTTGATGGAATAATTGAAACCAAAGATGAATCTATTACACCGCAAAACCACCTTGCAATCCAACGCGATGGAAAAATTATCTTGGTACCTTTTTCCAAAGGCTTGGTGACTGCAACAGAAACACAAATTATTTCTGATGAAATTATGGATGGCGATAAAATAGTTATCGGTTATACAGGTCAAAAATCAAAATTAACAAAAAATAATCGTGGCGGCATGATGGGCGGCGCACCTGGGGGCGGTCCACGTTAAAGGTGAATAGTAATGAAGCAAACACCAATCATATCAATGAAAAAAATCTGTAAAAGTTTCCCACTTGAAGTTGGGGGCGAGCAACAGGTTTTATTTGATATTTCTTTTACAATTAATCCTGGGGAATTTGTCGCGATTATGGGGCCAAGTGGTTCGGGTAAATCAACATGTATGAACATTGTCGGCGCGCTTGATTCTGCTTCGTCTGGGACTTATGAATTATATGGCAAAGATATTACTACGTTGCTGCCGGATGAATTGGCAAAGATAAGAAACGAATATATTGGTTTTGTTTTTCAAAACTTTAATTTGTTGCCAAAAAGAAATATCTTGGACAATGTTATGTTACCATTAATGTATCGTGGTTTACCAATACCAGAGCGTTTGGAACGCGCACGTGAAATGTTGAAATTGGTGAATTTGGAAAACTTTGAAACGTATTTGCCAACACAACTTTCGGGCGGTATGAAACAAAGGGTCGCAATCGCGCGCGCTTTGGCAGGCAATCCAAAATTGATTTTGGCAGACGAACCGACCGGGGCGCTTGATTCCAAAATGGGGAACGAGATATTAAAGTTTTTCAAAAAGTTAAACAAAGAAATGGGAATTACTATCGTCATGATTACGCACGAATTTGAAATCGCACGTTATGCCAATCGTGTGATACATATTTATGACGGGCATATAACATACGATGGACCAATTCCAAAAAATGAAACAGTGTTATTGAAATCAGAACAAAAGGCGCGCAGAAAATGACATTTTATGATATCGCACATGAATCCTGGCTTTCCATAAGCGGAAATAAAATGCGCTCTTTTTTGACAGTGCTTGGCATCGTTATTGGTATTATGGCGGTTGTGATTATGGTTGCTGTGGGTGAAACTGTTCAACAATCCATCACAGATCAATTTTCATCACTTGGAACAAATACGATTATGATTCGCGCAGGTGCGGCGCAAAGCGCGGGTGTGCGCAGCGGTAATCGTATGACTTTGACAATGGACGATGTTCAATATTTATCCCAATTGCCAGATGTTGCAGCGGTCAGCCCTGTGGAAAACAGTTCTGCTCAGGTTGTGTATGGAAATAAAAATTGGTCAACATCAATGGTCGGCGTTTATCCAGGATATGCAACTGTGCAAAATTTAGAAATGGAATATGGAACATTTATCGATATGTCTGCGGTGCGTAATGCCGCGACATACGCTGTTATTGGCCCTGATACAGCAGAAGAATTAGGGTTGCCAAAAAATCCGGTTGGCGAAGTTATTCGTGTTCGCAATACGCCTTTGACAGTTATAGGTGTGACCAAGGCCAAGGGTGATTCCGGTATGGGGTCGCAAGACGATATGATAATCGTTCCAATAACTACTTTGAAAAAACGCATAGTTGGTTCGCGTTTCCCGAATTCTGTTAATATGATTTCTTTGAAATTGTATCAAGACGCTGATAACAATATCGCGACCGACCAAATAACAAGCCTTTTGCGGCAACGGCATAAGTTAAAAGACAGTGATGCTGACGATTTTCAAATTACAGATATGAAACAGGTTATGGAAACAATGGAAACTGTGACGGGGTATTTAACTTTGCTTTTGATAGCAATCGCGGCAGTATCATTGTTGGTTGGTTCAATTGGTATTATGAATATGATGTTGGTATCTGTTGCTGAACGTACGCGTGAAATTGGCATACGCAAGGCGATTGGTGCCCAAGAAACAACAATAATCACTCAGTTTTTATCTGAATCTATTTTAATATCATTTATCGGTTCTATGTTTGGATTGGTACTTGGTGTCGGCCTGTCCCAGGGGGTAGGGCGTTTCGTATTACACTATAACGTGCCATTTTCAATATGGCCGGTCGTAGTGTCTATATCTGTCGCAGTAGTTGTTGGATTGGTTTCAGGCGTTATGCCTGCGATTAAGGCTGCGAAATTAAATCCAATCGACAGTTTAAGATACGAATAATTTACAACGATTATTTTTCAAAAGCCGTAAATGTAGCAGTTGCGTTAGAATTCTTTCTTAAAGATGTGTCTGCTTTTTGTGGTACAGAACCACCAGAAACATTGCCCCCAGATTTCAAATTCGTAACGTCTAAATTTTTTGAAGAAGACGGCTTATTAACGACTTGTTCAGCGTTTCTTATTAATTCTAAATTGCCAGAACCATTGGAGGAAGCATTAGAAACATTAATCATTTTAACGCCATAGATACATGTCATAAAGTCATCATAACTTGTCTTTAACCAGCATTTGCCATTGCCAGAAATACCGTTAAGCATTTGTTCACTGGTTAATTGTAAATTACATGCCTTTTTATCGTTCGTAGCAACGCCATTAAATGGACAATCATAAATTCCCTGGTCAACAGAAGCCTTTTGGAAAATACCACCTGGGCAGAATCTTTTTACGCCATAGCAAGTTGCCACAGAAGTGCTGTTCGCAGGTAAATATTTGCCCGCCGCCACAGTTATAGATAAATCAGTATCGTCGTTGTCAGTATTTACACCTGAACCGCCATTATTACCACCCCCAGACGAAGTGCTTTCGCATGCTGTATGTGCACTGTTCGCTTTTTGGCCAGATGGACAGGTTTGTATGCCCATGTCGCCACGATGGAGTTTTCCACCCGACAGGGTAAGCGTCAATGTGTCCGGACAATACTTATCGTCGCCCAAATTGGCACAGCTTTTACATTCTGTTTTCATGGATGGAACATAATTCCCCGGCTTACAAATTACTGTACATGTAGTTTTGTTTGCGGATATTGTGCCAGGACAATCATAATCGCCAACTGTTTGTGCCGCACTTGGGGCATAGGTTCCACCAGGACAATATTTGTCAGATGGACAAGCAGCCGGTGTTTTCGTTTGTTTCGGTAAATATTGACCAGGCAAGATTTCAACCATTACATCTGCGTACACCTTTTTATTGTTTTTTGTATCTTTGAAATAACATGCCTTATAAAGCGATGTACCCAAATCTGATTCTGGAAAATCAGCAGGACAATAATAAATACCACGTGCCTTTAAGTAATTTTCAGCATCATTAGCAGTGCTGTGGTCGCGGCAGCGCGATGTCACCTGTCTTACGAAATCATCATTATCACCCACAGCATTTTTATTCCCGCCCGGACAATAGCAACCTTTTTCACAATATGGTTGAGAACCTTTCTTTTTACAATATTTTCCGATTTCTGGTGCGCTTGTACAATTATTGCTGTCATCGCCAGCAGTTGTCACATCATAACAATCACTTGCAGATTTGGCCCTTGGACCAGAGTTTTTACCAGCGCCACAATAATAAACACCTGCCGCATTAAGTTCGGCAGCCTTGGAAGCATCCTGGTTTTTACAGGCGGTATCCACCATAGTCCAAACAGAAATACCGTCTTTATTGTTCGTACCAACACAATAACATCCAGCACGACAATCGAATTCACCACCGCCATCTTTGCACCATTTGCCAGCGTCAATAGTTTTTTTATTACAAGCCTTGGCATTGGCATCAAACTGATATAACGAAAAAACAGATGCCATGCCCAACATCAAAAATATGTGTTTTGAAAGTTTCATCGTGTGAAAATCCCTTTCCCTTATGTTAAGCATAATTATACAATCTTTTGCCGATTTGTGCAAGGTAAAAATATACTAAACAATCACGCTTTTTTGTGGTGAGTTTGTTTTCGCGAAGCATATCCAGTCACGTAAAACCAATCGTCTATCATGGAAAGCGTAGTTTCAATATAACGGGCGATTTCACGTGGCGAATTATGGAATTTGTATTCATTCAAAATTTGATTTAATTCTTGAACTATGAACGATAAAATTTGTGTGTGTTGTGGGTCCAAGATTTCTATTTTGTCAGATTTGTACAGCAGATCTTCCAAATCGTCAAGTTGCTTTCTTAATGCGCGAATATACTTTATGTCCAGGTTCAATTTTTTATAATTCAGGTTCAAGTCTTGCATCGGGACTTCGATATGTGGAATTTGAATAATGTTCTTCATTTGCCCAAGGATTTTTAACAGCATACCATCAATCATATTTACTACATTTGTATGCTGACTTTTTTTCATGCTGCGCGTTATAAGAAAGTTAGAATAATCATAAAACAAAAACACAAGTGGTATCGCCAAAAGCGACGCTGATATATTGTTCGTTAAATCAAGCCAACTTGGGTCGCGAAGATATTTTTGTGAAAAATCAAAAACAAAAATACCGCCAGCGATGGACAGCGCATATGGTATAACTTTCAAGATAAAATGCATTATCGTCATACCAATAATTATACACAAGATGTTTTTGGGTATGCCACAGGAACGAATGCCAAAGTTGCTATCCTGAATGCCTTGAATTTCTTTCAAAAAAATGCTATAATTTAAGGGCAAGTTGGAAAGTTAATAACCCAAAGAGAATTTGTTATGGAAAATTTGCAAGAGTTTATAAAACAGTATTTTAGTTTGCTGAACCTTAAAAAAATGCCTGACGCAGTTAAGGGGCATTATGATATTTTGGTAAAAAATAAAGACTTTCCAAATAAAGACGTCAAAAGTTGGGCAAAGTCAATGGATGCCGATGGTGAATGGAAAGATTTGCCAAAATTTGATTCTTTGACAGATGAAGAACTAAGAATTTTATATGCCGATTTATTAGAAACTTTCAGTCGTATGTCTGGTCATGCAATCCCAGATGAAAAAACGCGTGCTTTTGTTAATACTTATTACGGCGATGGGCGATTGTTCAGTGTTCCGCCAATACCAAACGACGAAAAGCAAGAAATAAAAAAATTTTTGAATTTGCTTTTTAATGATGACGATGTCAAATCGTTGGGATTGGTAAGGGGTGAACAAAGAAATCTGTTGTTGTCCGCTTTCAGAGATCCAAGAAAGTTAGACAGCCCGGATGTAAGAAACGCAATCGAAAATGTTATTTGGCAATTTAGAAATGAAGAACGCAGGGGTTATGATTTAGGTAGGGCGGCCGCCAAATTGAATACTATTGATTTGGACGGGATTGAAAGTGCTGTGGGTGAATCTGCCCAAACTGTTGAACCATCGCATGACGATATCGAAAAATTTAAGAAAAGCGCCCCAAAAATATTTGAAACACTGTTCAAAGAAAAAAAAGTTTATGAAACTTTTAAGAAATATGAACCTGGCGACAAAATAATTTCTGAACAACTTGATGCGGCGATTTATGATACAGACTATACCGGTAAAATTAATGAAGCAAATTATGTCGCACCCAAATATAAAGACAGACCAAATATTTGGGAAAGGGCAAGCGAAACAATTGATAAAACATATACAAACGTTTTTAAAAAATATGTGACGCTGCATCGTGATAATATAACTATCACAAAAACTGCACCGGCAATCATCAAGGCTTTGGACAAGGCAAAGATTAAACCCACAGATGGATTGGATGCCATTGTTAATAAAAAAGATGGTAAAAAAGATGCAATTTTAGGGGCTTTGAAAGGTAAAGAACCTTTTGATGCGGCGGAACATTTCAAATGGCTTGCAGACAGATTAACAGCGTATAACGATAATGGTATGGGTAAAGCAATCAAAGGCGCATTGCGTAATCGTCGCAAGATGGATCAGATTGTCACACAGTTGGTTTTAGATGCTGTTGAACAAGGTAAAACAGAACACGCAAAAACAGCGCTGGAAGTTTTGTCTATTATGCAATATGGTATGTTCACTTCGCGGACGATGGACGCAATAAACAATACTGATTTTACATTGTTTTCAGACAAAGGTTTGTCTTGGAATAAAAACGAAGGAATTCAATTCGTAACCAAGGCTTTGGATAAAACAATAAAAACAAGCGTTAAATTAATCGGTTATACTGCAACTGCGATTGCTAATAAAGTATTCCGTCGTCCAAGTCGTGTTATGGAAAAATCTGTCTTGAAAGATAAAATGGCGGATATGTCGGCTTTTGAACAGGAAAAAAAGAAACAGGACAAAGAAGATAATGCCATCATCAGGGCAAGTAAAGCAGAAAAAGATAGAACCGGGATAACCAGTTTTAAGCAAGCGCAAAAAGATTTAAAAGATGGAAAAAGATTAGAGAAACAAAAAGAAGATAGTTTCAAAAACGCAGAGGCCGCTTTTTCAAGATTCAAAGATTATGAAAATTGGGATGCGTTAATTCAAGAATCTGATAAAATTCAAAGTGAAATTGAACAATTAAAAGATGATTTAAGGGCTTTGCCAAATCCGGCACCAGACCAAAATACTGCTTTTGAAGCGGAAATAAAAAAACAGACTTTGATGCAAAAACAAGAATTGTTAGATAATTATATGCAGCAAATAAATCTATTCGAATCAAGACACGGGAATATGTCAATAGATGATTATTTGGACAGTCTTGGTGGACGTGGCGAATATGACAGATTAAAAGGTGAAAAGGATGACAGTTGGCAAGAATACGTAAATCAACAAGAATATAACAGCCGACTTGAAGCAGATATAGGTACATACAAAGATGCTGTATTAAGAATCCGCGAAGCAAAAAAACGCAAAAAAGAACGCAAGGACAAGGCAGATAACTGGGATGATAAAAGTCAAAATCAATATGCTGAATTGTGGGCGTTTTGGGATTTCTTGCAAAGTGGCAAAACAAAAAATTTATTCCACATAAGTACGAAAAGATTACAAGATAAAATGAATAAAGGCCAGATGCAGGAAAATTATGATAAATTTTATGAGAAATGGCGTGAAAATCATTCTTATGTTTAATGTTTTTGGCGGCAAAATATGCCGCCATTTTTTCAAATATTTTGTTATTGCAAGCGTCAAATTTGTTTGCTATTCTTTGGCGCATGAATTCATAACGAAAGGATAAAAAATGTATATACTTGCTTTGAATTGTGGTTCGTCTTCCCTGAAATATCAGGTGTTTGATGCTGATACAAAACGCGCCATTGTTGGTGGAAATGTTGAAAAAATTGGTTTGCCTGATTCTTTTATCACGCAAAAATATCCAGATGGCACCAAGGATAAAAAAGAAGTGTCTATGAAAAACCATGTCGAAGCATTAAATGAAGTTTTATTGATGTTGCGCAAGGCTTCTGTTGATATGAATGAAATCGGTGGTGTTGGTCATCGCGTTGTTATGGGCGGTTCTAAATTTGCTTCGTCTGCGGAAATCAATGACGAAGTTATGCACGCAATCGAAGAATGGAAAGATTTGATGCCGCTGCATATTCCTGCGTCATTAATGGGTATCGAAAGCGCACGTCAAATGTTGCCTAATGCAAAACAGGTTGCTGTGTTTGATACGGCATTTTTACAAACAATGCCTGAACATTCATTCCGTTATGCTATTCCAGAAGCTTGGTATAAAAACCTTGGCGTACGCAGATATGGTTTCCATGGAACATCTCATTTGTATGTTTCAAAACGCGCAGCAGCAATGTTGGGCAAACCTGCCGACCAATGTAATTTGATTACTATGCATATTGGCTCTGGCGCATCTGGGGTTGCGATTAAAAACGGTCGCGCAGTTGATACAACTTTGGGTATGACACCAACAGCAGGTTTGGTTATGGGAACACGTCCGGGCGATATTGATGCCGCTGCAATGTTTTATGTCATGGAAAAGTTGAATTTGACACCAGAACAAATGACAAAACATTTGAACAAAGATTCTGGCCTCATGGGTATCACAAAATGTTTTGCTGATAGACGCGATGTCGAAGAAAACCGCGAAGCAAACCCAGATTGTCAATTGGCAATTGATATCGAAGTTCATAATGTTAAAAAATATATTGGTGCTTTTATGGCAGAACTTGGCCATACTGACGCGATTGTGTTCACTGCGGGTGTTGGCGAAAACGATGATTATTTGCGCGAAAAATTCTGCAGTGGATTGGAAGAATTGGGTGTTAAATTGGATGTTGAGGCAAACAGAAACGCTTTGGCACGCAAAGGTGTTGATGAAGCAGTTATCAGCACACCTGATTCACGGGTTAAAATATTTATGGTTGCGACAAACGAAGAATTGGTTATCGTTGAAGATACAATCGCAATCATGAACGGGACTTATAACCCAGATCATTTGAAAATGAATTATTCTTTTTCAAAGTAAATATAAAAACGATTAAAAAAACTGGCGCAATTGCGTCAGTTTTTTTTATTGTCTAAACCTGTAAAAATTTGCTAAGTTTATGGTATGGATAAAGAAGTTTTTGATTTTTTTAATACAGATTTACAATTTATACATGGCGTTGGACCTGTGCTGGCGTCAAAGTTTAATGATGTTTTGGGTGGACGGCGCGTCATTGATTTTTTATTACATATGCCATCATATGTGCGGTCGCGTGAAATACTTGATTCTGTGGTAAACGCCCAGGTTGGCGATACAATTACAATTTCTGTATTGGTAAAATCCCATAAAAAAGGTGGAACTTTTAAGGGACGGCGCAGACCGACACAAATTGTGTGTGCTGATAAATTTGCTGCGCCAATTACTGTACAATTTTTCAATGTGAATTATTTAGATTATTGGATGGAAAAATTGCCAATAGGTCAGTGGCGAATTGTAAGTGGAAAATTAGATTTTTCAGGTCGTAATGGTGCGGTTATAAATCATCCTGAATTCATAGAAACGCCGGAAAACGCATCCAAGATACCTTTGCGCCAGGCAATATATCCATCAGGTGAAGGATTATCACAAAAAACTTTTGCTAATGTTCGCGACCAAATTTTTAATATTATTAATGAACGTTTTGGCGCGCATAATACAAGTGAAAATATGTTGGAATTTCTTGATGCGTTAAGACATGTTCATTTTCCAGAAACCAACGAAGATTTAGAACCAAATTCAACTTATGTTGCCAAATTGGCGTATTGTGAATTATTTGCCCACCAAAGCGCGATTGCTATTAATCGCAGTGTTCGTAAATCGCAAACTAATACACGCGTTCTGCGGCCCAAAAAATACGATTTAATGGATAAGTTTTATAACATATTGCCGTTTCAATTAACTGGCGCACAACAAAGGGTGATTGACGAAATCTTTGCTGATTTTGCGAAACCTGTTCCAATGATGCGTCTTGTCCAAGGCGATGTTGGTTCGGGTAAAACAATGGTTGCAATGGCGGCCGCGGTAAAAATGGCCGAAACAGGTGCACAAAGCGTATTGTTGGCGCCAACTGATACATTGGCCCAGCAACATTTTGCCAAAATAAAACCAATGTGTGATAATTTAGGTTTGGTGTGTGATGTTTTGACAGGACGTGATAAAGGGGCAATGCGTAATGAAAAATTAATATCTTTGCGTTCTGGGCGTACAAAGATAGCAATTGGAACGCATGCGCTTTTTTCTGCTGATGTGGAATATAAAGATTTGGGATTGGTTATAATTGATGAACAGCACAGGTTCGGTGTTGCCCAACGGACTGCGATGCGTGGCAAAGGTCGCAATCCTGATATGTTGGCTTTGTCCGCAACACCAATACCAAGAACGCTTTCTATGACCGTGTATGGCGATATGGATATATCGATTATAAATGAAAAGCCTGCGGGAAGAATCCCAATCAAAACAACTAAATTGCCGGTTGAACGCGTGGGCGCTCTTATTGGCCGCATTACACCACAGATACAAAATGGGGCCAAGGTTTTTTGGGTATGCCCATTGGTTGAAGAATCTGAAACAACAGATATGATGGCTGCGGAATCAAGATATAATGAATTGAATAAATATTTTCCAGGTGCCGGTCTTTGTCACGGACAAATGGATAAAAAGGCGCGTGATAAAGTTATGGCAGAATTCGCAGATGAAAATTCAAAAATGCGTGTGCTTGTTTCCACCACAGTCATAGAGGTTGGAATTGATGTTCCGTCCGCAACAATAATGGTTATTGAAAACGCAGAAAGGTTTGGGTTGGCGGCACTTCATCAGTTGCGCGGACGTGTGGGACGCGGTTCAAAACAATCTTTCTGTATATTGTTGTATGGAAATAATGTATCGCCTGATGGGTTAAAAAGATTGGATGTATTGTGCGAAACAGATGATGGATTTGTAATCGCAGAACAAGATTTAATGATGCGCGGCGTTGGCGAATTATTGGGAACGCGTCAAAGTGGATGGATACAATATCATTTTGTAAATTATCGCGAACATCGGGATTTATTCAAATTGGCACAAAGCGCGTCAATGGATAATAATATTGCTGAAAATATTTGGGCAAAACAATTGCGTGAAATATTTGGTTGTTCAGTAGTGGCGGGGGCATAAAAACTTGAAAAAAATATTGGTGTTTTTATTGGCTGTTTTTATGGCGTGTGGCGTGCATGCTGCGACTTTGATAAACGATACAGAAATTGAAAAAGAAATTACCAATATAATTATGCCAATTGCGCGTGCGGCCAAGATTCCAGAAAACAGATTAAAGATTTATATCGTGCGCGATGATTCTTTTAATGCTTTTGTGCGTGGTGGCGAAGATGTTTTTATATATACAGGTCTGTTAAAACAAATTAAAAATCCAAATGCTTTGCGGGCGGTTGTGGCGCATGAATTGGGACACACTATCGGCGGGCATATGGTGCAAATTTCTGCGCGTATGCATGATGAAATGGTTCGTACACTAATTATCCAGGCGCTTGGGGTTGGATTGATGGTGGCGGGCGGAAATCCGTCTGCTGGTGCGGGGGTTATGGCCGGGGCAACAGGTGTGGCCCAACAATCTATGTTGTCTTTTTCAAGGGATGAAGAACGTATGGCTGATGATATGGCTGTGGATTTAATGGTGGTGGCAAATCAAAATCCAAATGGATTGATAGATGTGTTTGAACAAATGCGCGACATGCATGGTGAATTTGAAATGCGTATAAATCCAAACCGTGTTAACCACCCACTTACTGGGGAACGCATAAGTAATGCAAAAACAAAGATATCAAACATTAAAAAAATCCCAACAAAAACAGAAACTGAAATTGCGCGCGAAAACCAAAAATATGAAATTTTGCGTGCGAAATTAATCGGCTATCTTGATACAGATAAAAACGTTTTAACAAAATACCCTTATTCAAATAAAACAGATGCTGCGATTTATGCGCGTGCGATTGCTAATATGCGGGCCGGGAATTTAAGCGCAGCAAAAACCGGCACAGGAACTTTAATCGCGCGCCAACCAAAAAATCCGTATTTTTATGAACTGATGGGCGATATAGAATACCAATATGGGGCATATGATGATAGTGTTGTGGCATATGAACAAGCATTAAAGTTAACCAAAGATGCGCCGCAAATTGAAACTGCGCTGGCACTGGTGTTAAGTGAACGGAATAGGGCGGAAGATAAAGCGCATGCCATAGAATTATGTAAACGTGTTATATTAACAGAACCATCACCACTGGCTTATTGGATATTGGCACGTGCCACAGATGGTGGAGAGTCTGATTGGGCGATGGCTGAATTTCACAATATGAACGGTGATACAAAAAATGCGAAAAAGTACGCGAAATTGGCACAACGCAAATCCAAGAAAGGATCGCCTGAATACATAAAATCTGGCGATATATTGAAAAAATAAAAAACTTGAATATCGATAAGAATTGTTTCATAATTGTTATGCTTAAGAAAAAAAGCATAAAAGGAGAAAATTATGAAAAAAGTATTATTGGCATTGTTTGCTGTATTAACATTGGCCGCATGCACAGGTTCTTATAAATCTGGCAACTGCGAATATGATTTCTTGTTGCACAAGGATATTTCTATCTCTAAATGGATTGGCAGCTGCAATTAATCAAATTCCAGATACTACATATATCAAAAAAGCCCCGTGGAAAAAGGGGCTTTTTTATAAAAAAGTTAAAAAATACTTGATTTTCTTGTAAATATACCCTAAAATGACGCACAGTAATTAAAAAAGGCGATAAAAATGGCATCTAAAAAAGGTAGCAAAGAAGTTGTAAAACTGGAAAACAAAGAAACCGGTGTTTTTTATACAACTACTAAAAATACAAAATCTGAAAATACTCAGGGCAAGATGAAATTCCGCAAATATGACAAAAAATTGCGTAAGCATGTCGTATTTACAGAAGCAAAAATGTCCCACTAAGGCTTTTGTTTATAAAGATTCAAAACACCCGGTTGCGGGTGTTTTTTTTGATAGAAGGCATAAAATGCCTGTGCGGCAACCGTGACGATTTTGGTGCGTTTCACTTCCAAAATCTACTTGTTGTCGAACCCTTTGTTGCTTCGCAACTTTGTCGGGTTCTCATCCTTGGGCAAGCCAGAAATGATAAAAAAAACACCGCAGTAGCGGTGTCTTTTTCAATCATGGCGCGCCCAGAAGGATTCGCTTGGCATAAAATGCCTGCGCGGCAACCGTGACGATTTTGGTGCGTTTCACTTCCAAAATCTACTTGTTGTCGAACCCTTCGTTGCTTCGCAACTTTGTCGGGTTCTCATCCTTGGGGCAAGCCAGAAATGATAAAAAAACACCGCAGTAGCGGTGTCTTTTTCAATCATGGCGCGCCCAGAAGGATTCGAACCCTCAACCTTCTGATCCGTAGTCAGATGCTCTATCCAATTGAGCCATGGGCGCATTGCACTACATTCTATACCCTTTTATCGTAAAAGCAAGAAAAAATGATATTTATTTTATTTTTTAGTCTTAAAATGGTATAATACCCACTATGAAAGGTAGTGTATTTATATTTTTAGCGGCTAATACATGCTTTTTTCCTGTGTTTGGTGAAAGCCTTTTGTCAGCGCAATCTTTCCCAAAAGGATTCGAAGATATGTCCATTACATCAAGGATTGATGTTTTGCGTGAAGGCTATGCCCCATATGAAATCAAGTACGATAAAAATGGCGTGTGTATATCTGGCTGTGCCTATAAAGGAATTACTATCAAAGAAGATATGATTGCTGTTGATGAAGCCAATGAAGAAATGGAACGTTTGATACAAGAAGACGAATCCAGAGAGATTATATCACCGGCCACAGATTGGTGCCATAATGGGCGGTCAACAAGGTTGCCATTACGTTATCCTGTCGATATGACTGGTTTGAAATACCCGATAACAAGTGATTTTGGGTTTCGTCCGTCATCAGCGACTTTTCATCCAGCGATAGATATTGGTTGCCCAATTGGAACACCTGTATATGCGACCGCTGATGGTATTGTTGACAATGTTTATAATCAAAAAGGAAATGGTGGTGGTGGCCTTTACATAGATATAAGGCATTATGATACCGGATTAATTACACAATATTTACACTTGAACAAAGCTTTGGTTAAAAAAGGCGATACAGTAAAAGCATGCCAACAAATCGCCATCAGTGGAAATAGTGGTAAAAACAGCAGTGGCGGTTCTTATGATGCGCATCTTGATTATCGTGTAAGATTCGACAGCGATAAAAATAAATATGTTGATATTTTATGCCCTTGCAAATCTAGTAATAAGAAAACAGAAATTTCAACTGATACAGGGAAACAAAATATGACTTGTTATCATAGTTTGTTTTATAACAGATATAAATTCAGCCCTTATAATCCAGATAACGACAACACAAAACGTTCTGTGTGGCGCGTAAAACACGGACATTGTATGGTCGATAAAACAGACCTTTTGCCGGATGAAGTGAAACCATAATTCATTTTTTCTTGTGAAATTTAACAGAAAAACTGCCGTTATTAATTGGTGTGAAAGATATTATGCGTGGACTGATTATACTTTGTGTGGCCCATTGTTGAAATTTGATTTTTAATATACCACTTGCCCCTGTTATAACAGTCGCAGTGCGTGCGCCAGATTCCGCAGCCCATACTAATTTTTGCCATGCTTCTTCTTCTGTACAATCATGAAAATCAATGGTTACGTGGTCTGGAACAGGGCCGGGTGTCTTTGGAATTCGTGTTGATAAATGAAGCGACCTGCGAACTGATTGTTTTGTGGTGTCTGTATCAGGTACAAATTCATCACCAATCATATTCGCAATGTCAAAATCATTTAATTGCTTCATATTATTCTGCCAAGGCCCCAACAGACATTGTTATACGTCTTATCCCAGAACTTATCGATTTTTCTTTATTAATACGTGCTTTTAATATTTCGCCTGTATTATAAACATGTGTTCCACCGCATAATTCACAAGACACATCGCCCGCAGTTATAACACGAACCCGGTCGCCATATTTTTCGCCGAACAAAGCCATCGCACCGCGCTTTTTCGCAGATTCAATATCCATTTCTTCGTGGGCAACTGGTAATTTAGCATCAATCCATTTGTTGACTAAATCTTCAACAGCCTGTTTTTCTTCCATGCTTAAAGCGCGCCCAAAAGAAAAGTCAAAACGCACAGAATCAGGTGCAACCTTGGATCCGCGTTGTTCAACATCGTCATTCAAAACGCTGCGTAATGCGGCCTGTAATAAATGTGTCGCAGTGTGGGCACGCGCAGTTTGTTGACGTACACTTTGATTTATTTCGGGCATAACCGTATCGCCAACTTTTATTGGCGCGGCCAAAGTTCCCTTGTGGATAACGACATTTCCAACGCGATTTGTTTCAGCAATATTCATCAAAATATTTTCGCCATCTTTTAATACGCCCATATCACCAACTTGACCACCCTGGGTGCCATAGAAAGGTGTATGATCCAAAGCAACTTCTACTTCGTCATCTTTGTCGGCAGATTTTACAAATTCTTCACCGCGCAATATGGCCAAAATATGTGCCGGTTTATCAGTTTTTGTTTCATATTTTTCTGTATCATTTGTATCTGGTAAATCAGTTTGTGATTCCCATAACAATTTTGTTCCACGTGTATCAGCGCGTGAACGTTCCTTTTGCTGTTCCATACATTTTTCAAAACCTGGTACATCGACATCTATGTTTTTATCGCGCAAAATCATTTGGGTTAAATCAAGCGGAAATCCGTAAGTGTCAAATAATTTGAACGCTATGTCGCCAGGCAGCATTTTATTATTAATTTTTGGCAATTCGCTTTCCAATAATTTCATGCCGTTTTGCAACATATCAGCGAAAGAATTCTCTTCGTTTTTGATAATTTCAACAACGTGTTTTTCCTGGGTTTTTAATTCAGGATACGCATCACCCATTTCTTTGACCAGCGCCGGGTACAATGCGGAAAGCAAAGCCCCACGATGTCCAAGCATTTGTCCATGACGCATTGCACGACGCAAAATTCTGCGAATTACATAACCACGATCAGCATTGCTTGGGATAACACCATCAGCAATCGCAAAACCAACGGCGCGTAAATGGTCTGTGATAACTTTGAAACTTGCCTTGTTTTCATCTGTTTCTTTGACGCCTGTTAAATCAGAAACAGCGCCTTTTAAATTCATAAACAAATCAGTGTCATAGTTATCAAATTTATTTTGTAAAATCGCCGCCCATCTTTCAAGGCCCGCGCCAGTATCCACATTTTGCTTTGGCAGCGGTGTTAATACACCATTGGCATCGCGATTATATTGCATAAAAACATTGTTCCAAATTTCAACAAAACGACCGCCGTCTTCATCAGGTGAACCCGGCAGTCCGCCTGGAACATCTGCGCCAAAATCATAATGCATTTCTGTACATGGACCGCAAGGGCCAGTATCCCCCGCAGACCACCAGTTATCTTTGTCCAATCTTATTGCTTCTTTACCGGCAACTTTTTTCCAAATCTTGGTTGCTTCGTCATCAGAGATATGTGTTGTCACAACAATTCTGTCAGGGTCAAGACCAATAACACGTGTCAATAATTCCCAAGACATTTCAATCGCGCCTTCTTTGAAATAATCACCAAAAGACCAATTTCCCAACATTTCAAAAAAAGTATGATGACGACCATCAAAACCGACGTCTTCTAAATCATTATGTTTACCACCAGCACGGATACACTTTTGAACATCAGCAACACGCGTAGCAAATGCAGGTTCTGTGCCTTGCAAAATGCCTTTCCATGGTACCATCCCAGCAACTGTGAATAACAGTGTTGGATCGTTTGGTATCAGTGAAGCAGATGGCACAATTTTATGTCCATGTTTCTCAAAATAATCTAAAAAAAGTTTTCTTATTTCATTATAATTCATCAGTTTTTCCTTTGGTCATCCAATGATAAAATTAAAAATTGTGATATTCAACGATAAAATTGCAAAAAGGGTATATTTTGTGATATAATATGATTATAAGGGTAAAGGCATCATATGAATAAAAAACCAGGTCTGCTTTTTGCTGTGTCAGTATTTACGATAATAATCGTGGCTGCGTCCTTTCATTTAAGCCTTGGTGGAAATGATCCTGTAAAACTTCGTGCTGGTGTCAATCCTGATAATGTTTTGTATGTGTGTTCTGCGGCAAATGCTTCATGGGCCCAGGTTTCACAGGCTATGCATCTTTTGGCAAAGTTGGCACCGTTGTTCTTTTCTTTTGCAGGCATAGTGTTATTGTTCAGTTGGGGTTGGGCATTATATCAAAATTTATTAAAAGATAAATTTGTTGAAGACGCATATAAAAATCCTTGGAATTTAACAAAAGTATTTTTCTGGATTGTTGTTGTGTTCACAGTTGTTTATTTAACACCGAACTATTTTAGACGTGTCGATGTTCGTGGCAGTGAAGAACAGTGGGTGTTGTGTGATAATACTTCGGATGGTGCAAGGGCTGTAAATTACAGAGCTGTTAGACTTCCATAAAACCTGACTTTTTTTGTCAAGAATTAAGTTTTCTGCGTGTTTGAAATAATTGACTTGACTTAAACGGCCGTTTTCTCTACGATTCGGTTAAGCAGTGGTGGCAATGTCTTTGGAAACCTAGATATTGTTCCAAGGGCAATGCCTTTGAAAACTGCCGGACAACCTTAAAACTCTATATGAAAGGAGAAACTTATGAACAAACAAGAATTGATTGAAGCAATTGCAAATGAAGTTGAAGTTACAAAAGCAACTGCAGCTGGTTGTTTGGATGCATTCATCAACACAGTAACAAAAGTATTAAAGAAAAAAGGCGAAGTTCGTTTGGTTGGCTTTGGTACATTTACTACAGCAAAACGTAAAGCAACAACAGGTCGCAACCCACAAACAGGTGCACCAATCAAAATTGCTGCTTCTACACAACCAAAATTCCGTCCTGGCAAATCTTTGAAGGATGCTTTGAACTAATGTTATTTAGTTTGTTTAGAACAAAGGTTAAAACGCCCGCATTTTTGCGGGTGTTTTTATAGATACTTGTTTTATAAAAAAATATGTTAATTTTCCGCTGGACTTAATTTTTTACGATTGATACAATGAACGCGTATTAACAACAAACCAAAGGAAAGGTACAATGCCAATCAAGAAATCTATGAAAAAAGCAACCGTTAAAAAAACAGTTGTTAAACAAGAACCTGTTATGGAACATAAATGCCATTGTGGTGAAAATTGCCATTGTCATGGCGGTGCACATTGGGTAAAACATGTAATTGCTTGGGCAATTATGTTTGCTTTGGGTCTTGCATGTGGCAAGATGATGGATTGTGGCCATGGCCCAAAACATATGCCAAAAATGCATCCTGTATTTGAAAATGGTTGTTTGAAAATGGATTCTATTGATTGCCCAATGATGCGTGAAAAATTGGCAACTGCGGATGTTAATGGCGACGAATGTATTTCTATCGAAGAATACAAGGCTGTGAAAAAAGATATGAAAAAACCTGAACACAAGGGTATGCGTGGCCCACGTGAACATGGTGATATGGATAAATAATTTTATTCGTGTTAAAATAAAAGGCCCGCAAATGCGGGTCTTTTATTTTTTTAATATTCTTGCCTTGCTGCGTTCCCATTCGCGCTGTTTAATAGTTTCACGTTTATCAACCTTGTTTTTACCATATCCAATACCAAGCAATACTTTTAATTTTCCACGGTTATTGAAATAAAGTTTAAGTGGGACGATTGTTGCGCCTTTTTCTTGTAATTTGCCAATCATACGGTTGATTTGATTGCGGTGCAATAATAATTGACGTTGACGTCTTTCATCAAAATTCACAGCACGATTTGCTGTGGGTAATTTTTGAATTTCTACGCCTGCCAAAAACAGGTTGTTTCCGCGACGCTGAACAAATCCATCAACAATACTTACAAGTCCGTAACGCAAAGACTTTATTTCAGCCCCAGTCAATGAAATGCCCGCTTCAATAGTGTCTTCTATTGAATAAGCAAATCGCGCTTTGCGATTTTCACTGACCTGACCAACTTTTATAATTTGACGTTGCATTTTGGATATAACCTTAAAGTGTTTTCAAACAGTATATCGCCCAATTCATCAATTTGCAAATTTTTGATTTGTGCCAAAACACGCGCAGTTTCAATCACAAAACCAGGTTCGCATACTTTGCCACGATGGGGAACCGGCGCGCAATATGGTGAATCTGTTTCAATAACAATTCTGTCTGTTGGTATCTTGGAAAAGGTTTCGCGCACTGAATCAGCGTTTTTGAAAGTCAAAATGCCACTTGCTGAAAAGTAAAAATCGCGATCCAACATCTTTTTTGCCAAATCCCAACTGGAAGTAAAACAATGCATAACACCACGTATGTTTCCATGTTGACTTAATATAGCAACTGTGTCTTCTTCGGCATCGCGCGTATGAATCGCAATTGACAAATTATGACTTTTGGCAATTTCAATTTGCTTTTCAAATAATTCAATTTGCGCATCGCGATTTTGTGTGCCGAAATGATAATCTAAACCGATTTCACCAACACCAATAACACGCGGATGTTTTAATATATTGTCAGTTAAAAATTCACACGGATTTGTTGGCGCGCCATCTGGATGAATTCCAATAGTCACGAAAATATTATCATGCTTTTCCGCCAATTTCAGGGCAGGGGCAAAGTCTTTGGCATCAGCGGTCGCACAAACCAAAGCACCAACGCCTGCGTTTTTTGCGCGCGCAATAACAGCGTCAACGCCGCCATCATATTCGTCTGTTAAATGGCAATGTGTATCTATAAACATTTTTTTATTTCATTTATAATCTTGAATATAGTTATATCAGCGCGCAGATTCAATCTTGATATATCAGACACAGCACGTGTTGCAACAGGATATAAATCAGACAAATTGAAATAAGCAATCGCATCTAATACAAGCCCATAAAGCGCGGGTTCTGTGGCGATTTTTGTCGCGATGTTCATTGCGTCGCTGGCATTTGAGTTTTTGTCTTTTAACATACGCAATAATTCTTCGTATATTATGTCGCCGCCCGAAGCCTTTAAGTTCGCAATTTTACCAAAACTGCCGTTCGATAGTTTCAAAATATCATCGCTGACCTCTGTATCGCCCATAAAGCGTGTGCACAGTTCGCGCAATTCGGGTATGGTAAGTGGACGCATCTTTTCAACGCGTGCGCGCGACCGCACAGTTGGCAAAACATTGGATAATTGATGCGTCACCAATAAAAACAATGTCTGTTGTGGTGGTTCTTCAAGTAATTTCAATACAGCGTTTTCCGCGGCAACAGTTAATTCATCAACCGCGTCTATTAATACAACGCGCCATTGCCCAGACATAGAAGACATTTGCATCTTTTCAATCATTGCGCGTACAGTATGTACAGAAATCATTTTCGCGTCAGATTTTTCATTTCTGCGTTCATCAATATTGCGTGCCAAATCAATAATGAAAAAATCCCCAACATTGCCATAAACCATTTTTGCGATTTTATAGGCAAGTGTAGCCTTGCCGATTCCGCGCGGTCCACACAGCATCCATACAGGGTGTATAGGGTGTTCATTTCGACCATTCCACGCATTTATAAAAGTTTCCAACGTAGATTTATGTCCAACCAAACAATCGTTATCCATTGGGTTTGGGAATTCAAATAAAACTTCCTTTTTCTTGGTTGCCATTACTTGCCCCTAATCAGTACAGATATATTTTTAAATACGCGACCAAATAATTGAATCTTTCTAACCTTGTTCTTGGCAACCATAGGTATACGCTTTACCACATCACCATTGTTTTCAATGACTATTTCACCTATTTGTTGACCGGCCTTAACAGGGGCGGCCACAGGTTCATCATATCGCGCCAATACGCGAATGTTTTTTAATTGATAATCTTTGGGCAAAGTAATCGCAACATTTTCGTTCACTGTCGCTTCAACTGTTGGATAACGGCCATACCACACAGGCACATTTAATAACACGTCGCCAGTGCGATAAAATACCTTGGTCTTGGTGGTTTTATATCCGTGGTTTAACAGTTTTTTCATTTCTTCGGCCAAAGCATCATGACCCTTGCCGCGAAAGCCATTGATAACGCCGATTAAGCGGCGGCCACCAACCTTGGCACTTGCCACCATGCCATATCCACCATTGTCTGTGTGTCCTGTTTTAAGTCCATCTGCCCCAGGCATAGAAAACAACAATCTGTTATAATTCATCGTGTGGGTGTGTGTCCAGTCGCGACACCAATCAGTTTTTGTGTCTGTAAATTCAAATCGTTTTGTCGCAAAAAGCGGATAAATATCAGGGTATTCATCAATGATATATTTCGCAAGTGTCGCCAATTCTTGGGTTGTCATAAGATTGTTTTCATGTGGTAATCCACTTGCGTTGCCAAAAGTAGATTTTTCCATGCCAATTTCATTGGCCTTTTTTTGCATCAATTCGCTGAACCTTGTTTCAGTTCCTGCGATATGTTCTGCGACAGTCACCGAAGCATCACCCGCAGACAATACAATAATTCCAAGTATAGCGTCTTTGACAGTTATCTTTTGACCAGAAACAAGACACATCTTACTTGCCGGGTACCAAAGCGGATTTTTGTAATCAGCGTTTTCAGACACCGTCAAAACATCGTCCATCTTTAATCTGCCGTATTTTATTTCGTCAAATAAAACAGTCAGTGTCATCAATTTAAGCATAGAAGATGGCGGCATTAAAACATCAGCGTTTTTGGAAAAAATTTTATCGCCGCTGTCATAATCAACAAGATAGGCAGATGCAGCCTTGGTTGAAAAGTCAGCAGCCCAAGCATTTGCAACACAAAAACACATAATAAAAGCAATAAATTTTCTTAACATAGCCATAAGATAATAACAATTATAACAATCTTTTCCAATGTTTTTTTATAAAAAAATACGCAGAAGTTTTTCTGCGTATTTTTTCGCTATTTTGTCCTTTGGTTCTTTAACAAAAGCGTGTTTTCTGTTCGCTTTTGCTTTACATACATCAAATAATCTTCATGTGCCATCGCCGCCCGTAAATGCCCCGCAAAGTCAGGATTAACAGAATCATGATATTCTATGGTTTTAATGATTTCATCACACGCTTTATCAATTTGTTCCTTTGTTGAAAAATCATTTAACCCGTCAAATAAAGCAAATACTTCTTCTTGTTCTGTCTTGGTCAATTCATTAATAATCGCAGTGGCAAGATGATTAAGCGCACATGGATTATTCAACACAGATTTGTATTCTGCCAAATTTGGTGATTGATATTTTTCCATGGCCTTTATTATATATTTCTTTGCGAAAGCAGCATGAAACTTGCTTGACCTTTTGTACACATGCGAAAGGTTCAAGATAAAGGCACCGGCCAAAGCAGAAACAATCGCGATATTTGCGGTACGACTTGGTTTGTTGTTCAGGTGTAATTTTCTTTGTAAAAAACTGTTATTTTTGTTTGTAATTGCCAAAGCCAATAATAAGATAAAAAATACAATCAATCCCCCTCCTGTACGCAGTCTTAACTTATCAAATATCATCTTGTTTACAGGCATTATTTCATCCTTTTTTGCCGTTGGATATAAATATTGTTAAACAAAATAGGCGTGTTGTCAAATTTAATCCTTAACTGGGAAAGCGGGCATAAAAAGGCGGAAGTGTGCTTAGCAAAAAACGGGAACGATGCGATGCCATTATCCCCCGGTTAAAGTCTATAAAAATTTTTACTTTTATTTTTTAGATTTTTTTATTATTTCTTTGGAAATTTCTAACAAGATACATTCCATAGAATATATTATTTTTTCGTTTGTCTTATCACTGTATTTGTGTTTTTTCAGTGTATTTATCCTGGACAAGAAAGCATTATGGTTACAATAAGATTGTATATTTATATCTTTTAAACATTGTAAATCGCCTTCAAGTTTATCTAATGTTCGCACTATCTTAGATTCAATAGTTTCCTCTTTCTCGTACTCTAAAAATAGATCTAAAATTTTATTTTTGATAACAGCAGGCAATAAATTTTTATAATTTGAAATCGTCCTTAATTCTTGAGTTTTCTTTCGTTTTATTACATCAGGATTATCGTACTGTTCCATATAAGAAATATCGCCTGTATCAGCTTCAGCTAAATCATGAATTAGCACCATTTCCAAAAGCTTCACTTTATCTATCTTATTATCTAAAAATTCTGAAACCATTAGGACCAAAAAAGCTAATTTCATTATATGATCGCTATCATATTCTTTGCGTCCATTTTTCATTGTTGCGAATCTTTCAACATAACAAAGTTTTTCAACAACATCCATAAATTGAATTATTTGTTTAGCAATGCGATCCATTTTTATTACCTTGTTTCACTATTATTTTTTATTATACCGGTAAAATATACAGACGCAAGTATATTAAATGACTTATATACAAAACTCATAAGTGAAAATTTTTTGTTTACAAAAGCAATATGATGCCATACCATACAGATCGTAATGACCAGATATAGATTGGATATTTTAGACGGTGATTATGGGTTAAATAATAAAGACATATCGTTTTTATTTCGTCTTTTATCTGCCAAAATTACTACAAACGTCAAACAAAAAATAAACAAAAAAATTAATTTAATGCAAACTCGCAATCGTGATTATGGCCTATTGCAGTTATCTCAAAATATATTAGTGGGTATCATAAAGAGCGAAAATACGTGTTGCTTTATGAATCTTGGATACCCTTTTCCGATATCAATAAAAAAGACAAACATCAAATTCAAAGGTTATACTGTAAACTTTTATTTGCGTGGCGAAAATATCCGCAGTCGTCAAAGAAAATATGTGTTCTCGTATTTTCAGAATACGATTGTTAATAAATTTATCGATAAAGATAAGTTCCAGAAAAAGCTTAAACAAATATATTCTAATTATAATAGTTCGCTGTTATACATTGATTTATACAGATTTATTGGTGACGGTATATTGGGTTTATACTTTGTTGATGAATTAAGGCATTATTTTAATATATCATCAGAAAACACGCATGTTTTTTCCAAAAACAACAAGCATATACCAAGCACCTACAATATTCACCATTCATCTGAATTAGAGGACTTTATACAAACTAATAATAATTTTACAATAATTATTCCTAATTTGTTGGATAATCAATTTAATGATTTTATGAATATACTAAATCACTTAAAAAATAAGAATGTTCTTATTATTGTTCCCAGTAGAAATATGTATATAGAAAAGAATCAGAAAAATACGAAATTATTTTGGTATAAAAAACCAGATGTATTATTAACAAATCAACCAATCGTTGATTATATGCAAGAATCAATATCTGTTTTTATGGACAAAACAGAAAAATACAATCTAACCCTTAATACCGTAAACAGCAGAAATGTGTTTATAGATCCTTTCAGCTCTTTAAAAGAAAAAACAATCCCATTAAAAGAATGTTTGCTTTTATGTAATCATTTAATTAATAGTGGTTTTAAAATATTTATGTCAAATGGTTTAAACCAAGATGAATATACAAAACAATTTAAAAAATATGGGGTGACAGTTATAAAAGATAGCGGATTAAATGATCTTGGTTACAAAATGAAAAAATATGATATCAGTTTTGTAATCAGCACAGATTCTTCTATTGCGCATTTGGCTGCTTATTTACATATCCCTACTATAGTATTATACAGGAGTTATTTTTGGGATCCAACCACTGTTCAGTCGATGACAAATGATTCGCCAGGCGGTTTTTGTCGTGCAGATTTGCCAATGTTTCCGGTTGTTGATGCTGGTCCAGATGATATTATAAATGTATTATCCTGTTTCAAGAGGGGTGCTAAATACGTTCGCTTGGCAAAAATAATAAAAAAATTTGATTACGCAGATGATAAAACAGTCCTTGAAACACATGAAAAACTGATGTCTTTGGTGAACATACTACCTGCATATAATCCTGATGTTTTATTGCACGGAATACTTAATGCTTCAAAAAAACATAACACATGGCGAATAGCGCGTAATATTTGGGAAAATTTGCCAGAATATAAAATATATAAATTTTATCGTTGTTGATTATTTTTTACATAATTAAGCATCGGATAAAAACAACATTCTGTACAACAAGGGCATGTTTCATGTGCACCCAAATTTGTTAAAAATTCAGGTTTTTTGATGGTTCTTTCACTATTAATACACGGCGCAATCGTACCATCTGGACGTATAAATATAAAATCTTGTCCTGCACGACAATTATCCATAACATCAATTTTTCCAGTTCTGATAAAAAGATTTTGTGCAAAAATGAATACGTCATCTGATTTATATTTTTCTGCAAACTTAATTACATCATTTATTTGTTTTTCACTTAATTCAAAATTAGAAGCACAATTATGGTAATATGTATTATTATTATTGGCAAACCTAAAAGTATATGTACATCCGTTATCTTCCGCAACAGATTTTATATGTTCTAAGTTACTTACGTTTGCGTTCATTGGCGATATTGTTGTTGATAACACAATGTTTAATTTTGGAAATTTCTGTCGACATGTCTTTAATGTTTGTATAGCAGAATCATAAGCAGAAACCCCGCGTATCTTATTATGAACTTCTTTTGCGCCATCCAAAGATAAACACAAATATTCGTTTTTAGTCGTGTCGTATATGTTATCCCATAAATCACATACCCGCACAGGCAATAAACCGTTTGTATTAACCCATAAATACTCTAAATTTGGTAATTGATTCTTGATCCCTTTGATTAATTCTACTATATCGGTTCGTAAAAAGGGTTCGCCACCGGAAATACTTATGTCTACTAGAGATTTAAAATATGATGCAGCAAATAAATCAATAAAATCCCTTGTGGTTAATTCTGTGGCAGAGATTTTAGATTTCCAAATATTGCACATAACACAACGGCTGTTGCATTTATTTGTGACAGCAATAGTTGCGTTTTTCAACATTATCTACGTTCCTTTTGCAGATTATTATCATAAATCAATTTGTTTAATCGTTTTCTAAATTCTTGTTCTGGTAAATTTACATCTAAATTTATCTTAAAACCTTCTTTTTGTTCAATAGAAGCAATTTCTAAGCTGTGTAAATTGCGTTCGTTTTCTTTTGATAATACGGTATAAGCATCTGCAAATGATGTATTAAATTTTATACCAACATCAGACCAATATTTATACGATATATCCGCGATATATTCAATGTTTGCCGTTTTAAACAATGGTAAAGATACAAGTTTTTTTGATAATTGCCGCAAACGATATTTATGACTTTTATAACCAGGGACCACCCCTTCGCCGCAAATAAGTATAAATGTTTTCACGCAATCGATAACATTTGTCATATCATCAAAATTTTTCCCAACATATAAATCACTAAACTCACGATAATAAGGTTTGGCTGGCTCCAAAAGATATTTTGCACGTTCTAACCCCATACCAACTTCTATTATATCAGATTTAGAATCAAAATGTGGATAACCATGCATAAAAATAACTTCTGAAAATTGATGATTGGCTACATAGAAGGCAAGTGTAGATTGCTCAAACTGTCTTGTCCCCCATTGTACAGTTTCTGTTTTTGTTCTTGTTTCTATATTTTTCGGGTTTGCACCGATACTTAACATGAATTTTTGTAAATTTGTTGTCAGTACCATAAAATCTTTTTCTGTTGCATTAAAATGCATCACAGCAAAATTTATAAAGGATGTCCCATAACCTTGTTTTACTGTATCAATATATTGCATACGAACACACGGCTGATATACCATTATATTTTCATTTGGCAAGGAATGTTTCATATTATATAATGTTTCTAATCTCTGAATTGCTGCTGTTGTAAACAAGGTTGAATCGTTGTTAGCGCGCACAATATGTTCAGGAGTTAACAATTTATAACCATCAAAAAAAGTATGCGGTGCAATGTAATCAAAATTAGCTACAGCAAAGCTCTTTGGCCACTTAACATTATCCTTTATGTATTCTAGGTCTAAATTCATAAACAATCTGTCCTTTTTGACAGATTAACAAAAATTCTTGCTATGTCAACAGCTATTTTGACAAAACAGCAATTTTTGTCTATTTTTATAAAATTTCTACACCAGAACCAACAGTGCGTAATAAATTACCGTTAACATCGAACAAAAGTCCGCAATTTTCTGGGATACAATATATTTTTTGCGGATTGTTTTTTAATAATTCAACAGTACAATGTTTCGTTTCTGGCCAATGACAAGATACGGATGCACCACATAACCAATCCAAACCTTTGTCATATTTATAGTTTAATCTTGGATCCATTTCAGATGCGGTATTAATTGTCCTACCTGTTAGTATTGCACCAGCACTACCACCATAAAAAAGTTTTCCAGATTCTATAAAAGTGCGTAATTTACTATCTAATTTATTTGAAAAAATAAAATCTAATAATTTATAAGTATTGCCGCCACCAATGTATACAGCATCAAAATTATTAAAATCAATTTTATCCACATTATCTTCGGTCATCATCACAAAATCTATTGTATCAGAATACATTCTCAATACTTTTGTAAACCATTCTGTTGCACCTGGATATCTCTCTGGTTCCAAAGCTGTAGGAATATATAAAATCTTTGAATCTGGCGATAAATCAGAAAAAAATATTGTATCTAAATCTGCGCTTGCTTTTGAACCACCACCGCCACCTAAAAAAATAACAGGTTTTACATTTGCATCCATAGAAATCTCCTTTATATATCCAGCTTATATTTAGCACAAAAATCAGAAAAAGGCAACCGTTCATTTTTGGAAAAAGCGTACCAATGATCTATGATTATATCAGGTTTAAGTTCCAAGCCTTTTTCCTTCAATATCTGAATTGTTTGAATCAAGTTTTCTGTATTAAATAAGTAATGTCCAGAACTATTGCTAATTTCTTGTAGATAACCGTTTTTTATAACCATCAATCCACCACCCAAGACAGCTTGTCCTGAACTAAGTGATATATGTCTAATGTGTTTGCTAGAAAAATCGATAATTAACTCATTTTTAGCGTTTATTACAAACATAGTTTGGTTAGAATCATCAACAACATCGGGGGAAGCAACAGGATAACCACCCATAAACAAACGATTATCAAATATTGTCGCTTTACGCTTTTCTATCTCATGCTCATTATAAAAGAATATACAGGGAGTATCAGGAGACATCATATACTCTTCCAAAGCGGTAAAAAATGGTATACGACTACCACTATTTAACCACACATGTTTCCAAAATATCAAATTACGATGCGCCGGGTCAAGAATATCTAAATAAGCATCTCCCCAAATATCGTTTATTTGGCTACCATAAAAAGTCTTGTCATTTGGGTATATAAGTTTTTGATGCGCTTTCTTGGGAGTTAATAAAGAAATCACTTCAGATTTATTGTATATCTGTGGATTATGGTCTTTATATAAAATTCCTGTATTATACATATTTATTATTTGATTAAAATAATTAATACGCATATTCAGGCTATTTAATACATTTTTTGATATACCCGTATTACATAGGGAAAGTAGATTAGTTAAACAATCACGTCTTGCAACCAAATCATGCTTAGGTATTTTGGCATATTCTTCTATTTGTGAGTATAATCCACAGTCAACATTATGCTCTGAACAAAACATTACATCTTGCCAAGACGCGGCATCTTTATACATTTTTATAAATCTCTGGATTTAACAAAGGGTCATTATACATTTTGAATTGGCAAAATTGTTTAGGAACCTTGGTACCATTAATGTATTCACCAATCAAATATTTCAAGGATTTTATCAGTTCTTCTTTTTGTTTTTTCATAATTTGTAAATTTTTTTCTATTTGTTCTTTTTTACAGCTATCCAAATCTTGGCGGTTTAAATGTTCTTGCATATGATATATTTTCAATGACATGATAGATAATCGATCTAGTGCCATACCCATAGATTCTGTATTTTGAATTTCTGTGTGTTTTTCAGGGATTAAAGGCATAAGTTTCTCGACAATTAATTGATCCAATTTTTCATACGCATTTGTACGTTTTTGATTTAATTGATCAATATTATACTTACAGTTTGCTATAAATTCTGGTGCCACATCCCTACGACGAGCTTTGTCCTCTTCATGCCATAACTTAAAATTCATTAGGTGATTTTCATAAGCTGCGTTTAGAATTGAATCGTCAGGCATTGGCATACTATCTGATATGTGCAGTTGTTCAGTCGCATGTTGTTGCATATCAACAATAGCATCTATAATGGAACATATTTTGTTTTGGGCATCCGTCATGCTTGCATTATAGTGTCAAAATAAGCGAAAAACAAGAATTTTCATATGATAATCTTCTAACTTGACTTCTGGCTCTTTTAGAGCGGTAATTGCGTGACGGAGTTATAATAAATGACGGTATTAGATGTATCTAAACAATAAACAAAGTTAAAAAAATCTCGTAAACTTTGATTTTTTAACATTTTCTTAATTGTTTATATGCGGATTACCTCGGCACTTTGTGCCTGCGGTGCAACCGTAACGATTTCGCTACACTACGTTTGCAAAATCTACTTGTTGTCGAACCCAGAAACTTTGTTTCGGGGGCTAATCCCAAATTCATCACCGACGACAAAAACAAAATGCCCAAACGGGCATTTGATTTTTGTGGCGGAGACGAAGGGATTCGAACCCTTGATACCCTTGCGAGTATACCACATTTCCAATGTGGCGCACTAGACCAACTATGCGACGTCTCCAGATTTTTGGATTTTTATTCTTCGTCTTCTGATGCGTCTGGCGTGTCATCACCGGCGTCTTCGATACCATCGTTAGTATCTTCAACCAATGAATTTTCCAATTCAGCATCAATTTCACGCAACATAGGATCTTCGCTTGTGATATCCAAGGCGGCATCTTCATCAACAACAGCAGGTGCTTCCTTATAAGATTCTATGAATTCATGGCGGACGTTATCAACACTTAACTTGCCACTGGCGATTTCGCGCAACGCGACCACAGTCAATTTATCGTTGTTTTTTTCGACAACAGCCTCAGCCCCGCCGTTCAAATCACGAACGCGCTGTGAAGCCAACATACCCAATTCATAGCGACTTTCCACAAAAGGCAAAGTATCAGAATTTGTCACACGAGCCATATTAAATCCTTTGTTGAAATCAGTTTTAACCACGATATAATGCATTAAGAATACCAAAAAAGCAAGAAGAAAATACAAAAAATGAATATAAAGACTTTATCTTTTGGCTGTCGCTTAAATGCGCTTGAATGTGAAAAGATAGCACAAATGTTAACAGATGTCGTTGATACGGCTATCGTTGTAAATACTTGTTCTGTGACGGCAGAGGCCGAACGTCAATGCGCTCAGACACTTCGAAGGCTGTCGCGCGAAAACCCAAATGCGGTTATTTTCGTCACAGGTTGTGGGGCGACAAGAAATCGTGCTTTGTTTGAATCTGTACCAAACGCTTTGGTCATAGATAATGCCGAAAAAATGAAAAAATCGGCCTATGTTGACGCTATAAAGAACGCTATTTTTGATGCTTTTTGTTCAAAAATAGATAATTTCAAAGACAGCGAATCTAAATTATCCAAGAAATTTGTTCAGGTTCAAAATGGATGTAATCACGATTGTACCTATTGTGTAACGCGCCTTTTGCGTGGGCCAAATGTGTCTTTCCCATACAGCGAAATTTTGGCAGATGTTCAAAAGGCTGTTATGGACGGTTTTTATGAAATAGTTTTAACCGGTGTTGATACAGCATCTTATTTGAGCAATGAAGATGGAAAATTATTTTTGTTGGCTGATGTTTGTAAACGTCTTTTGCAAGATGTTCCAGAAATCCAACATTTGCGTTTGTCTTCCGTTGATCCTGCATCGCCAGAAGTGCCAAAAATAATAGAATTGATGAAGCAAAATCCACGCTTTATGCCGCATTTGCACCTTTCAATGCAGTCGGGTTCTGATACTGTATTAAAGGCTATGCGTCGTCGGCACAGCGCAGAAAAATTGATGGAATTGGTAAAATTAGCGGATGGCAAAATTTCTTTCGGTGCCGATATAATCTGCGGGTTTCCGGGCGAAACAGAAGAATTGTTTAATGAAACTTTACAGGTCGTTCGTAAAATGGGGCTTGTTCATGTGCATGCTTTTCCTTTTTCACCACGTCCAGGGACTGTTGCGGCAACTTTACCGGCCCAGGTAAATCGCGCGATATCTAAACGTCGTGTTCAAATAATATCCAAACTAGCGGACAATAATCGTCAAAAATTTATGGAAAAACAAATTGGAAAAACTGTGTCAGTATTAGTGGAAGAAAATAATATTGGTCGCACACCTGATGACATAGATATTAAAATAAGCGGCGCAGCAATCCCAAATAAAACAATATGCGATGTCAAAATCATAGGCATAAAGGAAGAAGTATTTGCCGGCGAATTGGTTAAATAGCAGGTTTATACAAGGCAAAGAAGCGAATAAATGCCTAGACTTTTCAAATGATATGCTATAAAATTACACGTGTAATGTGAAAGGAGATGATATGAAAAAAATAACAGTTCTGTGTTTGCCTTTTATTTTAGCGGCCTGTGCCGGTGGTTTTGGCGGAACATCAGGAACATTTGTCGCACCACATGATGCAAATAATATAACGGCAAATTCGGCTCGTAACTCGAATTTAGAAATAACCGCTATGGTTGATAATGAAACACAACGAACTGTATATTTACAAAATGCATTGGATGAAGATTATGATACTTATGTCCAGGAATTGTCTGCAAGTCATCAACAAAATAACACACGTCAGTCTGCCAGGGCTTTGTCAGACACACAGGGATATACACCAACACCATTAACTTGTCGCGCCAATGGAACATGTAATCAGTTGATTTTAGATGAAATGTACAGAATCTTGGTTGCTGAAATTGATAACTGGGAAACTGTATCAGAAAAAGATATTATTCGCGCACTGCGTGTTGCCGGTTATAAAAACGAAATCGCGACACATAATGACGATATAAAACAATGGTTTCGTGAAAATAAAGAAGGAATAAAGCAACACGCACAACAAGTGGCTGATGCTATGGGTGAATTGCGTCAGTTCGATTTAAGCAAAGCGGAATTTTATTCTGATGGCGATATACTTAAAATAAATTTGGACGAAACAGGAAAAATACAATCAATCAAAGTTGATTCAGAGATTGGTTCTGTGAACGAGATGTCTGTTAATGCTGTACGTGATGAAAACAATGTTTTTAATACAGATACAGCGATATACGAGTATTCATTATTACATGTTTTTGATGAATATAATAACTTAATTGCTGCTTCTGAAAAAGGTTATCATATAGATGTTGTGTCTAAAACACAGATGACATTGGATGAATTAAAAGCAAAATTATTGGCGCGTCTGGATGAAGTAAAAGATGGGGAAGAATTTTTTGCTGTTTTTGGCTTTGATCCGCAAATTCACACACTGGAAGAAAAGGACGAATTTATAAATGCTTTTGTGACTTCGGCAACAAATAAGATTAACGGATTACAATCTTTGGATGATGAACATATCGAAATGTCTTATGATAATGTTAATATGTCCATGGATTTGGAAACGTTTGGCGCTATGGCTGGTTTGGCTTATTCTGATTTTGGTTTTATTAACTTTTTTGATCCTAGTAACCCAGAAAACAAAGAAAAATCGATTCTGTATGGTGGTTATGAAGAATATAAAAAAGATAAAAATATAAACCCAAATGATTTTAACAAAAAAATGGTCTTTACAGGTCGGGCAGTAGGTTTGGTCGCCTATAGGGACAGTGTGCTTAACAGCAATAATGGTTTAACAGAGGGATCCAGAGTAATATCTGGTAATGCTGATTTTATATTCAATCCCCAAGATACAACAGAAACATTAGTTGCCAATTTTGATAATTGGTATGATGTTGAAATTGTAAAGAACAGTGATTCTACCGCAACAGCCACATTTGACAACACAGATAACAAAATTGATGATAATAATTTCAAGTTTTTTGATGTTGATAATAATGGGGCTTTGACTTATAAAGATAATCATGTTGTAAATAATATGTTGGAAAATACGATTTTGGCTTCGGAAACATCGTTCGTGACCGGCCATAAAAGTGGTTCTGTGGATTGGAATTATTATGGACATGAAGATTCTGGAATCAGTGAAGTCAGTGGAGAGGTTAATTATGGCGAAAGCTTACCATATTATTCAAATGGTGTAAATGGTTATACTGATCGTGTACATAAAATTGAAGTGAGCTTTGGATTTGGTGGTGTTAACACCTTTGAACCAGAATAAAAAATCAAACACCCCAAGGATTTTAACCTTGGGGTGTTTTTTTATCCGATTTATCAATCAAAGTTTTGACGAAGGCTGGTCGGGCCAAGGAACAATTTATGAAATGGTTTTAAATCGCATAGGTTTTCTTGTAATCTGTGGTTTTGAAAGGAAATGGGGCTTATAAAAAAATATATAAAATTAGGAATGTGTTTTTGTAAAAAAAATAAATTAATGTTTATATTTAAGTGTGATTGGAAATCAATTCGCCAAGGAGAAAGAATATGAGTAAAAAAAATATAAACAAGATATTGTTAGGGTCGACTTTGTTATTAACTGGTTGTGGGAATTGTGATAATACAGCACATTCAGATGTGTATTTAACAACGGCTGCCGGTCTGGACCAGAAAATAGGTGAAATCTTTTTTAAAGATACTCCATCGGGATTGTTGGTAAATGTTGATTTGAAAAATTTATCTGCTGGGGCTCATGGCTTTCATATTCACGAAAATCCAGATTGTGGTGCGGATGTTGGTGCTGATGGAAAAATTCAACCCGCATTAAAGGCCGGCGGACATTATGACCCTGATAAGACAGGACACCATATGGGACCAAATCAAAAGAAAGGCCACAGGGGTGATTTGCCAGTTTTAACTGTTTCGCCGGATGGCACAGTCAAAACATCTTTTACAGTCAAAGATTTAAAAGTTAAAGAAATTAAAAATCGCTCTGTTATGATTCATGATGGGGGTGATAATTACAAGGATGAACCTTTGCCTTTGGGTGGTGGGGGAAAGCGCATCGCCTGTGGTGTGATTAAGTGATATTCAAATATGCTTGGCGCTTTGGCCCATCCTTTCGTCCCTTTTAGAGAAAATTAAAACCGACCAAAAAGGTCGGTTTGAATTTTCTGGTCGTGCTTAATTAGCAATTCTCGAACCGATATTATGAAGATTGGAAGAGAGATTAGAAAATATTTAAGTATTGAAAATTTTATGTTACAAGAATATAATCACAATATAACCAAAGAGGAGTAGATATGAAAAAAATTCTTTTATTAACAAGCATGATTGTAATTACTAGTGCTGCCAATGCTGAAACAGAATATTATTTTTCAACGAAGTTAGGACTTGGTGATACAACGATATATGTTAATAACGATACTGAATTTGGAGATTATTTAGAAAGAGCAGCCGAACGCAATACTGGATTAACCGGTTTCAAGTACGATGCAGATGGTTTGTTGTGGGAATTGTCCCCTGCAGTAGGTGTTGATTGGACTATAAATAACTCTGGTTGGTTCCATATTAGATTAGAAGGAGAAATGGGTTATAACCATTATTACGAAGATGGAAAATTAAAATATAATCATATGGTTAGTGACGAAATAAAAGTTGAATTTAATGATATATTCTTTCTTGTAAATGGATATGCTGACTTTAGAATCAATAAAATTGTCCCTTATGTTGGTTTAGGTTTAGGATACGGTTGGGGAAAGAAAGAAATGACAGTTAATAACGGATTAGGTGAATTTAATAGTTCCAATAATGATCGTGGCGGATTAGTTGCTTTGCATTTAGGCGTTGCTTACAAATATTCCGATATAACGACTTTTGATTTTGGAATTAGAAGTGTTGATGCACCAGTAGAAAACGACGGTTCATATATTTACACTACCGCACGATTGGGTGCAAGATTTCGTATATAAAATACCACAAAAGATTCGAACTATGAAAAAGGTTAGGTTTCTAACCTTTTTTCTTTAAGAGTTCGAAAATGGGTCAAAAATAGCACTTCCTAAAAACTGAATTCTCGAACTCAACGAAGATATTGGAATACAAAAGAAAAACCGCCCTTAGTGGCGGTTTTGAATTTCGTGGTCGGGGCGATTCTTCCTTGACGACCAATAAACCAACCATAGACAAAAACTCTATTAAACATATCCGTTTTTGAATGGTTGTTAATTGTTCGTCTGCGTATTGGCCATGCGCTGCGCTCTGGCCGATCCTTTCGCCCCTTTTAGAGAAAATTAAAACCGACCAAAAAGGTCGGTTTTGAATTTTCTGGTCGGGGCGAAAGGATTCGAACCTTCGACACCTTGGTCCCAAACCAAGTACTCTACCAGACTGAGCTACACCCCGAAAGCGAAACTCATTATAACCTGAATTTTACAAAAAGCAAATATATTTTTTTCTTTTGGTTTATTTTTATGCCAAATATTGATAAATTTTACTGGTAAGACAGGCGCATTTTGTTTTTTGTTGCTTGATTTGTTGCTGGGTTTTGTGCTATGTTCGACCCAAGGAAGGTTGAACAAGATGGCTGGCAAAGGAAAAAAGCAATCAAATTTGAAAACTGAAACCGTGGTTGATGCTGTGGCCGCGGCCATAAAGCCAACACGTCAAAAGAAAACCAAATCTTTGATAGATAAATTCTATACAAACAGGCAATGTGTAAAGCATATAACCGAAATTGTTTTGAAATTCTTTCCTGATACAGAATTTTTTGTTGAACCAAGTGCTGGTTGCGGCAACATAAGCCATTATTTACAAGAAATTGGTAAACGGGTCAATGCCTATGACTTGGTCCCGGAAAGCCCGGAAATAAAACAGGCTGATTACTTGACTGCGTCTATGCCAAAAGAAAAGCATATAACCATTGGAAATCCGCCATTTGGGTACAAGGGGGATTTGGCAGTGGCCTTTTTGAACAAGGCTTTGAAAGAAAGCGTGGCGGTCGGTTTTATTATGCCTATAACTGCGAAAAAATATTCTTTACAAAACAAGGTACTTGCAAATGCGGTACTGTTATACCAAGAAGATTTGCCGGATGATTCTTTTGAATTGCCAGATAAAACAATTTATTCTTGTCCGGCTGTTTTCCAAATTTGGACGTTGGAAAAAGGTGATGTGAACCTGCGAAAGCCAAAGCCAAAAACATCACACAAAGATTTTGCTTTGTTCCGGCATAATGCCACAAAGCAAAGTGCAAAATATGTTGATTTGGATTGGGATTTTGCTGTTTATGCCCAGGGGCGCAAAGATTATAAAAAAATATTTTTGCCGGCTGATAAAGATGTTGTCAAAGATAAAATCACAAATACTAATGATCAGTTCTATTTTTTCAAGGCCACTGATAAAAATATCTTGGAACGATTGCTGGGTATGAATTACGACGATTTGGCACACAGGGGACATATCACACCAGGCTTTTGTAAAAACGATATTATCGAAGAATATGAATCTTTGTTTAATCCAAAGGGGGAATAAAATGCCAGATGTAGATTCTTGTATAAGAGAGGCAGAGACCGGTTTGTGTTCTGATTGCGCCGAACATGCCAAGCGTATAGCAGAAATTCCAGATAAACAAAGGGCCATGGTGTTCAGACAAAAATCTGGCGAAACGATTGTTGAAATTTTACAAAAATGTTCGAATTCAATAAAGACTGATATAATAAAACGTTTTTACAAAGACGATAACAAGATATCAATTATAGATATTGAATTAATCCCGGGGGCAAAAAATAACAGGGATGGTGCTGATCTTGTCCACAAATTGCCAAATGGCAAATTGATTTCCATAGAGGTTAAATTCGGTGCCAAAACAGATAAAAACATTGGTATGAAAATTTTTGAAAAAATATTTGGATCAAAAGTTTTTAGAACTGCTTTGTCTTTGAAAAATAGACGTTTATGGTTCAAGGCGTTTTGTGATGACAATGATGGCAATAATGAAAACAAACAGTTTATTAGATTGTTTGATGCCTTAAATAATGCCGTAAGCGAATTTAACAAAGAACAAAAAAATAAAAATTTCAAGTTGACCCGCCAAGAACAAGAATTTATGGAAAAAGAAATATTAAATGCTTCGGGCAGTTCTGATTTTGCGCGCAAGTATGATTATTATTTAAAGTATGTTTTGAACGACAACGAAGATTTTATTCCTTTGCCATGTCTTGATACAGGTGTTGGTAATTGGATTGTTGATACTGTGAAAGAAATTTCTGGTAAAGTAAAAAGGGTTAATGTTTTTGTTAAAAACGATACAACAAATATCCAGTTAAGATTCACATTAAATTGGAAAAATAATTATCATCGTAATGGAAAAACTTTTGCTGCGAAGTTGGGATTTTGTTCGCCAAATTGGAATGTTTGGATAATAAACGCAGAATAGGGTAATGCACAAAAAAATCTAAAATTTATTTATCAAAAATGCGCCGAAATGGCGCATTTGTTGATACCGTTTGTCATGATAAATTTTAGACATGTAATTCTTTACCACGATGGGTGTTTGATTTGTCTTTATCATCACCAAATTGTTGCTTTAACGCTTCTATTTGTTCTGGCATAATTTTTTGGAACAAGATTCCAGGCTGGGATACAGGATGTCCAGGCTGTAATATTGTTAATTCTTTTGATATGTCGCCGCCAGGGAATTTGCGTGCTTTATCTGGTGTATTCAACGCTTCTAACAGTTTAGCAGAAGTTTCTGGTACTATCGGGGAAGATAAAATAGCACAAATTCTTGCCAAATTAAACGCATAACGTAATGTCAATGCCACGTCTTCCATATCGCCTTCTTTCGCGCGTTTCCAAGGTTCTTTTTCAGAAATATAAGCGTTTGCTTTGGAAAATATAGCATACAATGTTTGGGTTGCCTTTCTAAATTCCAAAGCAGCCATATTAGCATCGTATTCTTTTATCAATTTTTCCATATTGATAGAAAGTTGTTTTTCTGTATCTGTTTCTGTGCCGCCACTTGGGATTTCGTCCCCAAAGTATTTTTTGTTCATTACAAATACGCGTTGTACAAAATTACCATATGCATCAGCCAATTCGTTGTTCACAGCCTTGGCAAAAGCTTCCCATGTAAAATTGCTGTCGTCGCTTTCAGGGATATTTGTCATAAGCGCATAACGCCAATAATCAGCCGGATACAATTGCATCGCCTGGTTCATGAAAATACCGCGTTTCAAACTGGTTGAAAATTTACCGTCATAATAATTCAGCCAATTAACACCTTTGATATAATCTGGCTGTTTGAATTGATTTCCAGCACCGATAATGGTGGCAGGGAAAGTTATAGTGTGAAAAGGAATATTGTCTTTGCCCATAAATTGGGTGTATCTTGTATCACTATCAGCCGCCCACCAATCCATATAGTCACGATTTTTTGTGTCTTGGTCCGACCAGTCTTTTGTAGCAGAGATATAGGCAATAGGCGCGTCAAACCAAACATAGAATACTTTATTTTCATATCCAGGTTTGTTCACAGGTACGCCCCACGATAAATCACGTGTAATACAGCGGTCTTGTAAACCTTCTTTAAGCCATTTTTGCGCTATACTTTTAACCAACTTTGGCCAAGAATCTTGATTTGCTATCCATTTTTGTAAGTCTTGTTCAAGTTTAGATTGTAATAAAAACAAATGTTTTGTTTCGCGTAATTCAAGATTAGAACTGCCCGATATGGCAGATTTTGGATTTATTAAATCTGTCGGATCTAAAACCTTGGTACATGATTCACATTGATCGCCGCGTGCGCTGTCATAGCCACAAAATGGACATTTGCCAATAATGAAACGATCAGCAAGAAACATATCGTCATCAATAGAAAAGAATTGTTTAATCGTTCTTTCTTCTATAAAACCGTTTTCTTCAAGTTTTTGAGCGATGTATTGTGTTAATTTTATGTTGTTTTCAGAAGAACTGCGTCCAAAATAATCGAAAGACAAATTGTAAAATTTATTCATTTCTTGTTGAATATTGAACTGTCTATCACACAATTCTTGTGGAGTTATGCCTTCTTTTTTTGCGGCAACTTCGGTTGGACTGCCGTGTTCGTCGGTTGCACAAATATATAATACCTTTTCACCTTTGGATCTTAAATAACGGGCGTATACATCCGAAGGCAACAGCGAACCGACAAGATTTCCAAGATGCTTTGTTCCATTTACATACGGCAAAGCACTGGTTATTAGATGTTTCATAGACAAAACTCCTTAATATACTAATACACAAGACATATTTATAGCATTTTAAAACTATTTTTCATCTTTGCAATAAAAATAAAAATAGATTAGCGGACAAATCCCCGGGACCAAGATTCTCTTTGGGTTGTCTGTGGCTAAATGGCGCCGGGGTTGCCAAAATAATAAAATTATTTTTGTTCTGCGTATTTTGCGATTTCATTTTTTAAACTGGGGTCTGCAGGTAAATCCGCAAATTCTGACGGATCTATCCATTTATAATCGGTGTGTTCGCTTGACAACTTCACATCCCCCCCCAGATATTTTGCCAACAAAGTGATACCAACTGTCTGCCTTTCTTTGGCTGGCGTTATAAAGGACCACAAAGACCAAGGTCTGAATTCTATTTCTACATCTAATCCAGTTTCTTCAAAAACCTCGCGTTTTATACCATCTGTGGTTTTTTCACCATATTCAATTTTACCCCCAGGAATATCCCACAGTTCTGCGAATACATCTTCTTCGCAACTACGTTTTAAAACCAAGATTTTTCCATCTTTGTGAATAATAGCTTTCAGAGCAACTTTAAATTCCGCCATTTTTACTCTCCAGTTATGTTGACTCATTGATACTACCGCATAAATTCATAAAATCAAGGTTTTTAGTAGATATTGTGTAGCGAATATGTAGATTTTTTGTTTTATGGAAGCAATTAGCCACAAAAACGCAAAAAATTTAGCAGACATACGGACTAAGATATTGGTTTCTTGCATTTTTTAAAGGGTTGTTTGTCATGACGTACGGATTGGGCCGTATGTTTGGATATGTTTTTTGTAAAAATGGGCGTTTTTTGACTTTAATATATAAGCGAAATTCCGCAGAAATCCGCGGTTTTTGTAAGTATGATTTATCTGGCAAAGTGACATACGGATTAACAGCGAATTGTCCTGTGTAATAAAAATCTTCTGTGTTCCGCAGAAATTAGCGGTTTTTTGTGTGTAGTTGGTGTAGCGTCACACAAAGTGGTGTAGAAATATGTAATTTTATAATTGGTCTAAAACATATTTAAATACCCTTTTATCAATGTTTGTTTAACATAAAAAATCAATTCTGAAATAAGAATTTATATGAGAAATCTAATGAATATTTAAATAAGAAACGAAATCATCACAATATCGTCACGAAATCGACCGCGATATCGTCACGATTTTGTGATTTACACAAAAACCAAAAATGATTGATTTTTTCTTGTTTTTGTGGTATAATGTACCCCCAAGAAAAGGGTAGGTAATCACGAATGATTATTGCCCGTTTTTTGTTTGTGTTACAAAAATTTGTAAAAACGTATTACCTTTAAGCTTTTTTTATGATATAATTTGCTTGAAAATGGCGTTTTTTGTGCTACTTATTATGAAACCAAGGGTCTGATTATGTATATTAAATTGCAAAATGTTGGTGCTATCAAAGAAGCAACGGTTGATTTAACCGGATTGTCTGTCATTGCTGGAAAAAACGGGACAGGTAAAAGTACTATTGGTAAAACAGTTTATACCATAATTAAATCAATTCAAGAACAAGATAAAATTGTAGCGAAAAAACAGAAGGATTTTATAGAATGGGCCTGTAAAAATATTTATTTTCAATTACAAGGCTGTATAGCGAGTGCGGCTAGTGCTAAAAAGGCGGTTAGTGAGGATAGTGAATTATTAGAATCTACATTCCAATATGGTGCTTTTGAACAACAATTAGCGCAACATATGTTTGAAGAGAAAAATTTACATACAGCGTATGATCTTATAGATGCAAGAACCGTTTCTGTCGATGGGTTTTCTGAAATAGTCGATGTTGCAACTAAATCAAAAGTTAAAGAAATCTTAAGAACCATTAAAGACAAATTAACACCGATAGATACGAGCACTACATTGAAAGAATCATTGCTTTTTATGTATCAAAATGTCTTTGATGGACAGATTAACAATTTAAAATCGCATTTGACTTCAAATGTTGATTTTAGTGGTTTGTTAAAATATTCCGTTTCCAATAATGCGGATACAGTGCCTTTTTCTGACAGACTAGAAATAACTTATGCAGATCCACAAATACAACAAAAAGTTGTTCAGGATGTCACTTTTATTGAAACGCCACTTGTGTTACAGATGGAAAAAATAAAAAATACGGAAAATTTGCCGATTTATTGGAAGGATTTGTTAAGAAAAGTGACTCTTCAGACTATGGATCCAGCGTTACAGAATGATGGTGTCAGGGATATTGCCACAGGTGTTTCAGATGTTTTAGGAGGTACACTAGAATATAATACAAACACAAGAAAATTTGAATTTATAAAGAAAGGCTTTGATAAAAGTACAAACGTATCTATCAATAATGCGGCGTCTGGAGAAAAAATACTTGGTATTTTTCATAGATTGGCTTCAAAAGGAATGTTTGGGCCAGATAAGATTCTAATTCTTGATGAACCAGAGAATCATTTACATCCAGAATGGTTGGCCGTTGTCGCTGAAGTTTTAGTGAAGTTGGCTATTGCTAAGTGCCCGATTCTTATCACTTCGCATAGTCCGGATCTTTTGCAGGCGATAAGATTTTATGCTAAAAGATATGGCCTATCTCAATTGAAAATGTATTTAGCTGACAGCAAAACACAAGTTGTCGAAGATAAAACTGGTAAAGAATACGAAATATTTGATAATTTGGCAAAGCCGATAAATGACATATTTAGGTTTTCTATTGATGAGGCTGTAGCTTAGTTGTGCGTGGGGTCTATTATGCCGGATTACACAATTTTTAAGAAAACATTTTGTGATTGTTGTGACACAAAAAAGAAGGGCTTGTGTTGCATAGGGCTTCGCGATTCTAGAATGATTCGTGATAACAGCGGTTTTATAGATTGGGAAGAACTCCTAGAAGAACGAGATGCTGAAGTTCATGATAAAAAACATTGTGATTGTGTATATGTTAATCCCGAAAAAAACATAACTTTTTTTATAGAGCAGAAACAGTATTTGTTTGTATATGAAAATCCTCTTGCGGAAGCACATGAGAAAAAATTAAAGAATCCTGCTAAATTCGCACAAAGTTTGTTAAATAAATTTAAAAACACAAAAGATGTTTTTATAGCCGATGGCAATGATGTTAATTCATATGAATTTGTGTTCGCTTATAATTTAAACGAAATAGACGGGAAAAGAACATCGACAGAAAACATTGAACGTTTGTTACGCATTAACTATGAAGCGCATTTTGAGGCGGCTGATATACGATGGATGGATTGTAAGTCAGCAGCCAAACATGTCCTTTACGATTAAATTTTGAAATTATATTAGGCTTAATTTATTTTCGCAGTGTTTTTAAAAATTTTGGTGTCCATTTATAAGCATCTCATAGTAAATTTCTTTCACACTTTTTAATTGATATCTCAAAGTAGTTTTGGTGCATTTCGCCCCTTGATTTTATTTTGATAAATTGGTACTCTTGGGAAAAGAATCAAGCAAAAACAGGTGGTTTCTATGGCAAAAGCAAATAATACTAATATCGGATTTGAACAACAACTTTGGGAAGCAGCGTGCGTACTGTGGGGGCATATTCCGGCTGCAGATTATCGTAAGGTTATAATTGGGCTGATATTCCTGCGTTATATTTCCAGTGCATTTGATAAACGTTATAAAGAATTGGTTGCCCAGGGCGAAGGTTTTGAAAACGATAGAGATGCCTATAGAGAAGTTAATGTCTTTTATGTTCCAGAAGAAGCCCGCTGGGATAAAATTGCTGCCGCTGCACATACACCAGAAATTGGCATTGTTTTAGATAATGCAATGCGTGCCATTGAGACAGAAAATAAGACATTAAAAAATGTGTTACCGAAGATTTATTCCAACCAAGATCTAAACAAGCGTGTATTGGGTGAAGTGGTTGATTTGTTCACCAATAAAATAGATATGGATAACGTAGAAATCAGCAAAGATTTGCTTGGGCGAACATATGAATATTGTATTGCACAATTTGCCGCATACGAAGGCGCAAAAGGTGGTGAATTTTATACCCCGTCAAGCATTGTAAAAACATTGGTATCCATATTGAAACCATATGAAGGATGCCGTATTTATGATCCATGTTGTGGATCCGGTGGCATGTTTGTACAATCGGTAAAGTTTTTACAAGAACACTGCCAAAACCGCAACAATGTTAGCATATTTGGTCAAGAATCCAATTCTGACACGTGGAAGATGGCAAAAATTAACATGGCCATCCGTGGCATTGGTGCAGATTTGGGTGAACATCAAGATGATACGTTTATAAACGACTTACATAAAAATTTACGTGCCGATATTATTATGGCCAATCCACCATTTAATTTATCCAGCTGGGGCCAAGAGAAACTGCAAGATGATGTGCGCTGGAAATATGGTATACCACCAGCCGGAAACGCCAATTATGGTTGGATCCAACATATGATACACCATTTGGCACCTAATGGAAAAATTGGTTTGGTGTTAGCCAACGGCGCATTATCAACACAAAGTGGCGGCGAAGGTGATATTCGCAGACGTATAGTAGAAGATGATTTGATAGAAGGTATTATTGCATTACCAACCCAGTTGTTCTATAGCGTTACAATCCCAGTTACCCTTTGGTTTATAAGTAGAAACAAGCCACAAAAAGGCAAAACGGTATTTATTGATGCGCGCAAAATGGGTTATATGGAAGATCGTAGACATCGTGATTTTACAGATGAAGATATAAATAAACTGGCAGCAACATTTGAGGCTTTTCAAAATGGTACATTGAAAAATGAAAAAGGGTACTGTGCAGTTGCAACAATAGCCGATATTGCAGCGCAAGATTACATATTAACACCTGGCCGCTACGTTGGTATCGAAGAACAAGAAGATGATGGCGAACCATTCGAAGAAAAGATGAAACGTTTAACCTCTGAACTGAAGATAATGTTTGCTAAATCTAACGAATTACAGGATGAAATAAAAAGGCAGCTGGAAGCAATAGGTTGGAAAATATAGTAATATGAAAAAATATTGTATCATCTTCGACACAAATGTTTTATTCAGAAATTATGATAGGTACGCAGATTTTACGTGTTTTTCTTTTTCTGATACATTGAATCACGTTATTGAGGAAATAGAAAAACGTGATATATACGATCTGTTTACAATTCTTATCCCTACGGTTGTATGGAGAGAGATGCGTCAGAATAGTATAGAAAAATATAACGAAAAATTAGCTCAGTTAAAAGATAAACATCAAAAAATTAGGTTGCCTTTTCATTCGTTTGAAGGTCAAGACAAGAATTATGAAGAGTTTCTAGATGCGCAAATCAAGATATATAAAAAAAATTTGAACTCAAAATTGGTTAAAATATTAGATTTACCTAGTCCCACAAATTCTTGCTTTTATAAATTGGTTAACAGGGCATATGAAAAGAGACCGCCATTCGAAGGTAGAGATAAAAGATCTGACAAAGGGTTCAAAGATGCTTTATTATGGGAAGGAATTTTACAATATAAAAGAGCCCATCCCGAATCAAACATGATTTTATATACAAATGATAATATGTTTAATGATGAATTAAAACAAGAATACCGTTTACTATTTGATAATGAGGAAATTTTGTTTGTAAACGATGAAAAAGAATTGGAACTAATGAATAAATTATCAGAGATAGCACTAGAAAAAGATGCTACATTTCCCGTTCCAAACACTGATGAATATATCACATTGAAACAATATTTATATAGCGATAAATTTGGTGAAGATATAAAGAATTTTAGTGATAAAATTGTAGGGAAAAACGAATTTTTACGTATTATAGATACAGAGTTTATCAATTTAACAGATCCCATTGAAGAAGTAGAAACAGACGAAGTTTTTACAGAATATGCAGCATATGCCAAGTGTAAATTTGTAATTGAAGCCAATAAAGAAGTATTTTTTGAAACAACTAAAGATTTGATCTTATTTATAACTACAACAGATAATACAACGTTTTGGTTAGAAGATTTAGAACTTAATTCAGATGATGAACAAGAAAATAATGCGATATTAACCGAGGATTATTGATAATGGTACTAAACAAGAATAATATTTTATATTCAGCGAACAACAATACCGTCATACAACCTGAGGAGGCAGCATAATGCTATTATCAGAATATTTAAACGGTGTTATAGACAATCGTGGAAAAAACCCCGAGGAATATTTACAAAAAGGACCTTTTCCTGTATTGGATAACTATTTAATCAAAAATGAATTATATCCAGATATAGATCAGGTTAATAGATACATAAGCCAACAAACTTACAGCTCTTTTTTAAGGGGGTACTGCAGAAAGGGAATGGTGGTTATGACTCTCGTTGGCAATGGAATAGCTAACGTAACAACCATTCAAGATGCTAAATGGGTAGTAATTCAAAACACTATAGGTTTTGACGTAAAAGCCGATAAATTGCTCGACCTGTACTTATATTACTTCCTACTTTATAAAGCAGATGAGATACGACAGTTTGATAGGGGAAGTGGTCAGCCAAGCATAAAGAAAACAGACTTGTTAAATATGGAAGTCAATTTTCCTGATTTGTACACACAACAAAAAATAACTGACTTGCTGTCATGCTTAGATAAAAAAATATATTCAAATAAACAGATAAATAATAATTTAGAACAACAGGCCCAGGCTCTGATCACAGATTATGCTTCAAAAACACCAGGAATTACACCCCTTGGTGCTTTGCTATCTTTCGTTAATGGTTTTGCTTTCAAGAGTGGCGATTATTTAGCAAAGGGATTGTATAAAATTATCACTATAAAAAACGTTCAAGATGGTTTGGTTGATAGCCAGGGGGCAGCATGCATGGATGAGCTTCCTGCAAAATTACCATCTGATTGTAAATTAAATATTGGTGATGTTTTGCTATCACTGACTGGTAATGTGGGTAGAGTTGGTATTGTTACGGAAAATAATTTATTGTTAAATCAACGTGTTGCGAAAGTTAAACCGAAGAATGACGATCTGCTACCATTTATTTATTTCGTGTTGCGTTTGCCGGTCATAAAAACGGAAATGGAAAATATATCTAAAGGAACGGCCCAGCAGAATTTAAGTCCGATTGAAACATTAAAATTGCAGTTGAATTTTGATGAATTAACCGCTGTCGAATTATCGCACAAATTGTCTTCGATGTTTAACCAGATTGTGTATAATATGATAGAAAATCGTAACTTGTCAGAAATTCGTAATACGCTGCTGCCGAAGTTGATGAGTGGTGAAATTGACGTGTCCAAGGTGAATATTTCGGATCCAAGTTCCTTAGATAAATCATTGTTTAATTGTGTTGGGGAGTAGTCATGGCAACCAGAAAATCCATTTTTGAAATTCTTGAAGAGAAGTATGATTTTAATAAAGAGTTTAAAAAAATCTCTGGTTTGTTCCATGGCAACATCATGTACAATATGGGTTATGGATATTCTGTAGAAATTGCCGTCAATGGTATTTTTCATCAATGGAAAGGACGTGGCAGTTGTATCAATTGTCCAGATATGCGTCAAGAGCTTGGTATTGATACAATATTGAAACAGAATGAAATATCACCTGATGATATTATTTTATGTTTGGAATATTACGTAAATATTTTGAATATTTTTGCCACAAAATGGTTGCCATTATCGTCTGGCTATGAGGTTAATAACAGTTTGTCGTTATTACAAACAAATATAGATTTGTTGTTGGAACATATGAACTTTATGAAACATAACATTGAAGAGGAAGAAAAGATTTTATTATTACCAAAAGATCCAGCGGCGATTTCTGTGGCCGAGATAGCATCAAAAGATATTGCATTTGCTATATTGAAATATAATCACGCATCGTTGAAGGGTCAATTGGAAGAAAAACGCAGATTGTTGCAATCAATTGCCAATGAGTATGAGGCATTGTTAAACAACCCACCAACCGGCTTTGGTGAATATTTCAAGACGGTTAAAGGCCTCTTGAATAATATGAATATTCGTCACAACAACAAGACCGGGAAGAACAAAAATGATTTAGTTACGAACATATCACCGAAAATGTTAGAATCCAATTACGATGAATTATATCAGATGCTTTTGTTCTGTGTTTTAACAAAAGATAATCTGGATAGAAAAAAGTCAGCTGATAAAGTTTTAAAACAAATAAAAGGATAATCAAATGGCGTATACAGAAGATAGCTATGAAAGATCGGTTATAGAATTATTCCAAAACATGGGCTATGAACATGTATATGGCCCAGATATTGAACGTGATTACAATAGTCCGTTGTATGAGGATATTTTAAAGTCCCAATTAAAACGTTTGAATCCATTTTCATCCGATCAAATATTAGAGGCAGCATTTAACAAAATTAAATATTTTGATAATGCATCGTTGGTTCAAAAGAACGAACTGTTTATGGATTATCTGCAAAATGGTATGGAAGTTCCATTTGTGGAAAACGGTGAACAGAGAACAGAAATTGTATATTTGGTTGATTATGAACATCCCGAAAATAATTCGTTTATTGTTGCCAACCAATGGACATTTATTGAAAACAGCGAAAAACGTCCAGATATTGTTGTTTTCTTGAATGGATTACCAGTTGTAGTTGTAGAGTTAAAATCACCATCCAGAGAAGAAACAGAGGTATCCGAAGCATATCGTCAATTGCGTAATTATATGCAAGAAATACCATCAATGTTTATTTATAATGCTATCTGTGTTATGAGCGATCAATTAACATCCAAAGCCGGCACGATTACATCTGGTGAAGATCGCTTTATGGAATGGAAAACAACCGATGGTTCTTATGAAGATACTCAGTTTGCCAGATTTGATACATTCTTTGAAGGGATATTTGATCAAGAACGTTTCTTGGATATTTTGCATAACTTTATTTGTTTTTCAAAAGAAGAAAAAAGCGATGTGAAAATACTGGCAGGATACCATCAATATTTTGCTGTTAAAAAAGCCATCGCAAGAACTGAAAATGCTGTTGGACATGATGGGAAAGCCGGTGTATTTTGGCATACCCAGGGAAGCGGAAAATCTTTATCAATGGTGTTTTATGCCAAATTGTTACAATCCACTTTGACAACACCAACCATAGTTGTGATAACAGATCGTAATGATTTGGATAATCAGTTATATGGCCAATTCTGCAAATGCCAAAAATTCCTGCGTCAGGTACCAGTTCAAGCGACATGTAGAAAGCTTGGTGATAATTCTTCTAAAAAGGATATTGGCCTGAAAGATTGGTTAGATGGACGTGCAGCAAACGGTATCATCTTTACCACTATGCAAAAATTTGAAGAATCAGATGAACCTTTATCTGAAAGAACCAACATTATTGTTATGGCCGATGAAGCACATCGTAGTCAATATGGTTTAAGTGAAAAAATCAAAATGACCAAAGATGGTGATGGCAATGATATAGCGAAACGAGTTGTTGGTTCAGCACGTGTTATCCGCAATAGTTTGCCAAATGCGACCTATATCGGGTTTACTGGAACACCTGTTTCTATGAAAGATCGCAATACCCGTGAAGTATTTGGTGATTATATTGATGTTTATGATATGACCCAAGCGGTACAAGATGGTGCCACAAGACCAGTGTATTATGAAAGCCGTGTTGTGAAATTAAAATTGGATGAAAAAGTTATCAAAGAAATTGATGCACAATATGAAGCGTTGGCTGATGAGGTTGATCCGGAAGTGTTGGAACAAAGCAAAAAACAAATCGGCCAAATGGAAGCCGTTCTAGGCAATGACAATACCATCAATTCATTGGTTACAGATATATTGGATCACTATGAGACCAACCGTGAGCAAATATTGACCGGTAAGGCTATGATTGTTGCCTATTCTCGTCCGATTGCTATGAAAATTTATAAACGCATCCTGGAATTAAGACCTGATTGGGGTGAAAAAGTTGCCGTTGTTATGACGGATGAAAACAAAGATCCCGAAGAATGGCGTAAGATTATCGGAAACAAAACGTATCGAGATGAACTTGCTGCGAAGTTTAAAGATAATGATAGTCCTTTAAAGATTGCTATTGTGGTTGATATGTGGTTGACCGGATTTGATGTACCATCCTTGGCTACAATGTATGTTTATAAGCCAATGGCTGGCCATAATTTGATGCAGGCAATTGCCCGTGTGAATCGTGTGTTTAAAGATAAAGAAGGCGGTTTGATTGTCGATTATATCGGTATTGCTGCAGCGTTGAAACAAGCAATGAATGATTACACCGCACGTGACCGCAAGAGATATGGAGATCCAGATATTTCTAAGGTTGCATATCCAAAATTCATGGAAAAACTTGAAGTATGCCAATCTTTGTTCTATGGTTACGATTATTCAGCATTCCTGAATGGTACAGATTTACAAAGAGCAAAAACCATCAGCGGTGCATTGAACTTTATGCTTGATCCAGTGCGAAAAGAAGCAAAAGAAGAATTTAGAAAAGAAGCCCTGCTGTTACATCAGGCATTGTCTTTGTGTTCTTCTATTGTGCCGAAAGATTTACGGTTTGAGGCAGCGTTTTTTGAAACGATACGTGTATTGTTGCAGCGTTTGATGTTTGCCGGTGCCGGTGGCAGAAAGATGTCATTGAAAGAGTTGAATGAAAAAATCAATGAATTACTGAAACAAAGTATCAAAAGTGATGGGGTTATAAATCTGTTTTCTACAGATGTTGGTTCTGGGTTCTCTTTATTTGATCCGAAATTCTTAGATGAAATCGCAAAAATGAAGGAAAAGAATATTGCTGTTGAAATATTGAAAAAGCTTATTTCAGAGCAAATCCATGTTTACCGTCGCACAAATGTTGTTAAATCAGAAAAGTTCAGCGAAATTATTCAAATGGTTATGAATAAATACCTAAACGGTATGCTTACCAATGAAGAAGTTATCCAAGAATTATTAAAACTGGCACAACAGATAACAGATGCACAACAGGCCGGTGATGACCTTGGCTTAACACCTGAAGAATTAGCTTTCTATGATGCAATAACAAAGCCAAAGGCAGTGAAAGATTTTTATGAAAACGAAGAACTGGTTGCTATTACTAAAGAATTAACAGAAGCATTACAGAAAAACAAAACTGTTGATTGGCAAAAAAGAGAAAGTGCAAGAGCTGCAATGCGTATGACCATTAAACGTTTATTGAAAAAGCACAAGTATCCACCAGAAGGCGAAGAAGATGCTATTCAAACAGTGATGGCCCAGTGCGAATTATGGACAGATAATGTAATGGATGTCGAATAGTTTCTCAAGCTATTCAGTGTGTTTTTTCCACAATGCGGCCATTTGGGATAATTTGCGCTGGATACGGCGGAGCAACCATGCCTGCCGGCAGGTTAGGTTGCCGTTGTTAGTTCTGCGGATAGCATTTTCTAATTCGTGTAATGAACGGCATGCTGCGAAATAAAGCATGATGAAGTCAGTCTTATTGCTCGGCTCGATTTCCCGAAAGTGTTTGTACTTCATGAACAATCCTTTTAAGGTTGTCTTATTTGTCCGTATGTCGCAACAAAAGTCCAGTCATTTATTCTTAAATTTTGCATCTTTTTGTGGTTGACTTGAACTTGTGTTTCGGTATTATAAAACATTGGAAATCTGCTGCTTACAGACGGTTTTTGTCGGTGTAAAAACGAATACAAAGTGACACACGGACGTGCGGTCCGTGTGTCAGTTTTGTATAATGTATTGAAAATACTTGAAAATCGTGTTTTGCAGTGTAAAAAATCGGCCTTGTGGTGTAGAAATATGTAAAATTATTTTCAAATTGGTGTAAAAATGTGTAATTTTGTGTAAAAAAATACGTTTTTGAGGGTGTTATACCAGAACAAATTGCCGCAAGGGCGAATAAAATAAATGCCGTAAATTCAAGAACTTACGGCTAATTTGTGGCTCGGGCAACTGGACTCGAACCAGTGACATACGGATTAACAGTTAAGGAGCAACCCACGAAAACAGGGCTGAACACCGCAGAAATCAGGGCTTTTTAGTGTATAACATATATTGGCGGTATCCCACTGTATCTTATTGTTCAAAGGAATAGCAAAACAATTCAAAACACACAAAAATGTTTTTAATTTCTACGCAGATTTCGCGTCTGATTTCTAACCCAAAATCAACACCAATTTCAAGCCCGATTGTTGCTCTGTTTTCTATCCTATAATCTCGCAAATATCGGGATAGATTTCTAAAAAACAAATTAGCGATTTTTAGAGTTTTCTACCTAGAAAAAGCATACGCAAGGCTTTATGGTCAAACTGTATAACAAAACCAAAAGGACACAGTATGACAGATCAAGAATTTTTATTAACAACAAAACAAGTTGCGAGGATGCTCGGATTGGCTCCATATACAATGGCAAAATTCAGAAGGAAAGGAATGGGACCAAAATATCTGCAATTGGGCAAAAATACCATCCGGTACAAAAAAACCGATGTTATAGCCTGGATAGACCAAATAATCGATGAAGAAAGCTTTGAATGAACTTTTTCTGCTCTTTCTACTGGATATTCTTTTTTTTAGAGGCATGTTGTACGCAACCAAAAAAGAGGTAAAAAATGTCAGAAAAATGGATATGTAAAAAACGCGCATTCAAGGAAACTTGGATAGATCGACTGTCTTCGGATGTCAATCTGCAAATTTCGGACGGGACTATCCCTGGACTGTTTTTGCGGTATTACTATCGCACAAAAACGATAAGTCTTTTCTTCTCGTGTCGAATAAAAGAAACGGGAAAAAGAAAGATAACGTTTATGGGCAAATGGTCAGAGTTTGAGAATGTTGATGCTGTCTACGCCAGAGCAAAAGAGTGGCGCAAAGCAATATTGAAAGACAGAATTTATAAAAGCACAGATACAACAATCCCAAGCGAAGACGTGGATGTGCAATCTGATCCAGACGCATTGAAACGAAACGAGTTAAAAAGAGAGTTGATAATAACAGCAAATAATAAGCAGGTGTTTGATGATGCCTTTATGCTTTACACAGAAAAGTACAGTGCATTGTATAAAAAGCCGAGCACGCAACACTCAGATAAATTGCTATACAGGGTTTATATAAAACCTTTGTTTGGTAAAAAGCTCGTCCAAGATATAAAAGAACGAGACCTTATAGATGCATATGCTACCTGGGCTAAACGAACATCGTTTTCAACAGCGAATAAAATTCTATCGTTAGTATCAAGTTTTTGGGACTGGTGTGAATCATATGGATACATGCCGCGCAAGTCCAACCTGTGCGGTTACGTCAAACGAGGCACTAACCCGAAATACAAACCAGTTGTGCTGGATCAGGATGGTTATAAACGGTTCTTTCAATCCTTAGAAAAGGGATTATGTATGAAATCAAGAACGCACTCACGAATGTTTCGTGTGATCAAAGTGCTGGCTTTGACTGGGTGCCGCCGGTCAGAAATCCGAGATCTTGAAATAGATGAAGTTTCACTGGCTGAAAAAATCATCCATTTGAAAGACAGCAAGACCGGACCGAGAGACGTGAAGCTGAGTGATGCGGCGGTCAAGGAATTAGAAATAGCGATAAAGGAAGCTGAATTGATCGGTAGCAAATATGTGTTCCCAGGCATATATGATAAGAATCAACCGGTGGACAACATCAGAAAACCGTTTGAATGGATCCTAAAAGATGCGGGTTTGCCACATATGCGTCTGCACGATCTACGCCACTCATTTATCACAATGGGGGCAAATCTGGGCGAAAATATGAACGCTATAAAGGATGCCGCCGGACACAGCCGATTAGCAACAACCGAACATTACACGCATTATGCCGATACTGAGACATTTAAGGCGGTAAATCACATTACGGAGGCCATATGTCAATAAGTGAATTATTAACTGGATATACCGTTTTATTACGGTAATGTTGTGAACAACCAAAGGGGGTAAACATATGAGAAAACCAAGGAAAAACGTATATTTGGCTGCGCTGGCTACCGCCATCAATAACGATGATGATTTGGATAAAATCCTGCAAATTGTGGGCGGAAGTTACGAAAGCGATGCGTACTGCTGGCTTGAATCTGGCCGCACAGAACGGGAAATCGTGACCCTATTACGCAGTATTGGATACGACATTCCAGTAGAGTTTAAGGGATCCGAAACCATCAAGTTTGACACCACAGTTCAAGAGGATTAACAATGGTGGAAATAAATAAAAAGTTCGGTTTCTATGGCACAATGAAAAACCAAGTTGGGCTTATACAAACCAAACAAATATGGAATATCACGTTGTTGAAAATTTCGGAAATGTATCCGGAAAAGAAAAAGGAAGAAATAATCGATTTGCTAAATTCACCGGCTGGTCGTCATTTCGCCGATGAATTAACAGATATGCCAGATAAACCAAACCCACACGTTGTTATGCTAAGAATTGCGTTACTGAATAGATTAAAGTTTGAAAGATGGTGGGCATATTTTTATGGGGTTAAGTTACCCACCAAAGATTTAAATAAACGATTGTTATATAAAAACGCGATTGAAAATCAAATTGGCAAAAAGCGTATCAGGGAATTGATGGCCTCTATTATAGGGTGTGCCAACAACAAAGTATGGGAAAACCCTAGGGTGTGGTTGAATGGGGAAAATACAACCACCCAGGAATTGGAAATTATGTGGTCATATATTCAAGAATACTTAACAAGCAAAAGGATCAAACATGGACACAAAAGAATCCCTGCGGAAAAAACTGAAAATTGCAGAACAACAAACACCACAGGATGTTAAATATCCAACGGACCTTGTAATCGATTTAAGGGGGCCACAGGGCAACGTTTTTCATCTGTTCGGGGTAGCTAACGATCTTGTGCGGCAACTCGCATTGTCGCCCGAAGAAAAAGCCGAATTTGAACGCGAACGTGAGGCACAAACATCTTATCAAGGCCACCTTGACTTAATGCGGAAATGGTTTGGAATTGTATTTATAGAGGGTGACGAATGAATTACGAACAGATATTGGAACGCGAAATAAAAAAGACCGAAAAGGAACAGGATCAGTTTCTAAAAATGCGTGAATGTAACGAATATAGATTGGGTTATGAAGACGGTTTAAAATTTGCGTTGAAAAAATACCAAGAACAATCAAAGCAGAGAAAAAGCAATGATAAACTATGAAAAAGATTTGGCCGGTGTAATGCAGGCGGCGGCAAAGGTTGCTGATAAATTTCAGAATAACAATGAACAGGCTATAACAGAATGTGACAATCAAGGATTCAAATTTGTACGTATTACCAAAGATAACAAAAAGTTTAATATGCGCTTTTTATTTAACAATGAAGAACGCAAGATGCAAATCATAAAACGCAAAAAAGGAACGTTGATTCGAATAAGCATACCTGATGGAATACTTCCTAGGACATAAATCTTATCGGGTGGGAAAGTAGCCACATTATAACACAAACAGCAGAAAAATCAAGCCGTCCAGACTTTATTTTTACAGGTATCTTTTCTTATTGAAAACCAAAAAAACATATTGTATTTTGCAATCATAAGGAAAGGAGTTACCCTTGGTGGTGACCCCTTTTTCTCTTTTATAGGACAACACAACAAAAGGACGTTCATGACTGGGTTGGACATCCCTGTAGAGTTCTTAGATATAGAGGACTTGGCACAACGTTGGAAATGCAGAGTTTCCACAATAGAATCCCTCGCCGAAACCGATAAAATAAAATTCTGTTTACGACCTGCGGCATTGGAAGTTGCGCTGGCACGAACCCCACCGGAAAAATATAACGCTATGGTTCGACAATTAGCTGGAATGCATATAGACCATAGATACGTGTATCTGATGTTCAAGGATAAAGAACACAAAATAGAAATCACTCGCATCGGCGATTGCGATATGAAAGAAATCCTAACAGGTCCACTTCGCGTGGACTTTTTTGATCTTATAATTCCTCTAAGGCAAGTCAAAGATTTTGAGAGTAGACACAGAAATCTTAAAGAATATGAATTCGAACCATTGGCAGATGACTTCACTCGTATTAGGTGGTATGGAAAGGAATACAGGTTTGGTGAAAATCAAGCAAAGGTTATAAAACGCTTATGGCAAGCCAGAGAAGACGGACAACCATGGATGTATGGGAAACATGTATTGAGAGATGTAGAGTCAAATTGTTATAGGATCAGAGATGTTTTCGGACACAATAAGCATTGGCGCAAACTCATACGTTCTGATGAAAACGGGAAATATTGTCTAAATCTTCCACCAAGACAATTGAACCTATTTGGTCAAGATATCTGATAGGTTTATTGGTCTGCGTTTGTGACCACGTTGCATAATAACACCGCTGACAGTACGATCCACAGAATCATACGAAATCATATAATCATAAAACTTTCCTTTAATAGATATATTCAAAGCACGAACACCTGGGTTGTGTTCCACAGCTTCGTCAATTTTTGATCTGATAAAATCTATCGTAAATTTATCCATACCTAAAGCATAGTAAAAACAATCAATTGATTCAAGTAATTCAGTTGCTCCCCCCTGCGTCCCCCCTAAACACTATTTTCGTCTCCCCCACCATCCCCCCTAAACACTATTTTCATACCCCACTGAACCACAGCTCGTCCCACCGACAAACGCGAATTATCTTCATACAATCAAAACATAGTCAAAACAACAAAAAGCAAAGGTTTTACTATGGAAGAAAATATTATCAAAGAGGTTATCTTAAAAAAGGTTTTACTAACCGAAGATGATCTTTCTCTGTATTGGGGTGTTAAAAAACATACATTACAGAAATGGCGATCCACTGGGGACGGACCAAAGTATTACAAAATCGGCGGTCACATAAGGTATCCATTAAAATACGTCCTCAAATATCAAAAAGAAAGATTTTTCAACAGCACATCTTCACGAGTAGCGGATGATGACGCGGGAGGTAATGATGAAAAATAACATTACTATCTGCCCCGCTTGTGGTCGCAAATTGGTGGAATACAAACATAGCATAAATAAAACACTCGTATCTTGTTTGGCCAGACTCAATGCGTTGGGTGGTCGTGCCAGATTGGACATGATGAGATTGGATAATACACAGTTCTCAAATTTCCAAAAGCTTCGATATTTTGCGCTGGTCATACCAACCAATGAAAACAACGAATGGCAAATAACAGATCGTGGTGTTTGGTTTTTACAAGGTCGGGTTCAGATACCACGTTTCGTAATAACCAGGAATGCCAAAACAATTCGTGAAAGCCCCGAACTGGTATTTATAAACCAAGTCAAAGATTGTGTGCAATACAGGATCGAATGGCAAGGACAAGCGACTCAACCAGGCCTGTTTGATAACCAAGATGATAATGATGAGGAATCAAAATGAAAATACTTATAGATCCAACACTTGCAGTTCTTATTAAAGATTTTTCAGATGCACAGTGTGCGGAATTACTTAGATGCATATTCGAATATCCAAATCGTAAAAGTGATTTAGGTGTGTGGCAATACATGAAAAGGCAGATAGAAAAAGACGAACAAAAATACCGAGAAAAATGTATTCGGTTGAATCTTAACAAGGCTGAGAAATCAACATTGAAATCAGAGCTGATATCAGATGTGAATTCAGAGTTGATATCAGATTCGACATCACCAGTAGAAGAAGAGAAAGAAAAAAATAAAAATATAAATATAAATAAAAATATTTTGCAAAGAAGAGAAAGAAGTAATGGCGCGGAAATTGTTGAAAACTCTGTTGAAAACGATGAAAAGCCTGTTGAAAAACTTTCAGAGTTCTTAATTGACACAGGATTCAGTTTCGATTTTGTCATACAGCACCAACCAAAATTTAAGGACTACTTAGCATTATTCCCAGCGTCTGTCGTGGAAACAGCAGAACGTACCCTTAAAAAGAAACGCAAGGGTCAATGGGTGCATATGGCACAGCTTTTAGATTGGATCGAAAAACAACACGCATTTTATAAAAACAGTCAAGAGGCTTAGCAATGAACTATAACATTACATGGACACCTGCTGTCGTTGAAGAATGGTTACAAGTTGCTGCGATGGTTGATAAAAGTCTACCACCAGTAAGGCCATCCAAAGTGCTTGGGCAAAAATGGGATATCGTCAGGGAATGGTATGAACTGTTATGGGATACAGACATATCTGACATTAAGCCACATATGCAACCCACAAACGAACAGGTATCAATGTGGGAGGAAGTCGTTTTACATTGGTTCAGGTTGATAGATAATACCACAGATAAAAAAATCGTCTGGCTACGGGCCTGCGGCGTGAGCTGGACCAAGATAGGCAAAAAAGTTCATCTGTCTCGGCAAACAGTTGCTTTACATCACAAAGATGCGATTGATGCGCTGGCAAAAAAAGTTGGGATGCTATATATAAAAATTTCCAAAAGTTTAAGGTCATAACAACAAATAGCAATCAAAAGAACACAAAACACCAAAAACCATAAAATTTTATCACTTTACACTTTTGCAAAAATAACATAATATTTTCGATATAATAGGACACTGATATACGAAACCACCGAAAGGTGGTTTTTTCATATGCAAAATGGCAATCATTAAACTTGAATTATCATCATCGGATAAAGACAAGCTGATGACCCTATGCGAAAAAGATGTCCTGTTCACTGCTGCAAAAACTTTGACTCAAACGGCACAAAAAGCACAGGAACAAATCAAACAGCATTTGCATTCCACATTCGTGCTAAGAAAACCGAACTTTGAGAAATCAATCAAGATCCGGTCCGCCACCAAACAGACACTGCAGGCTAGTGTTTATACAATGGCAGGCTTTGCAAGTTTGCAGCAAACCGGCGGCAGACGTGTCGCCAAGACCGGACAGCTGGCAGTTCCACAGTACGATGACCTGCGGAGTCTGAAAGCTGTCCGGAAAAGCAATCAACCCGGTTCGTTTATAATGACGTTGAAATCGGGTGGCATTGTTGTAGCACGAAGAGTTGAAAAGAACATAGAGATTTTATATCACATCAAAAACTTCACACTTGTACCGAAACGTTTACAGATGATCGAGATTGGCGAAGATGTCGCCACAAAAGAATTTCCCCGGCTGTTTTCACAGAACTTACAGTAGCTTAGCAAATAAAAAAGGTACTGTCGGAACTTTAAACTCCCGAGGGTAACGGCGAGCAAGGCACCTCGCTAGCGTCAGGACTCAAAAATGTGTTCGCAGTTCGCACTTTTGATAAAAAATCCCTGAAATCAGGGCTTTTTAGGGTGCGAACACATGCGAACACATTTGCACAAAAGTGCGAACACATTAACCAAAGAAAGGAAAGGATATGAATATTGACTTCAAAGATTTACAACTTGGTGTTGAGTATGTAGACATCGATTTGATTAAACCATTCGAAAAGAACCCTCGCACACATAGCAAAGATCAGATCCAACAGATCGTCATATCTATGATGAAGTTCGGTTGGGTTAATCCAATTCTTGTTGATGAAAACTATGAAATCATCGCAGGTCATGGACGTTTGCTTGCTGGTCAAGAACTTGGTTATGAAAAAGTTCCTGTGCTGCAGTTGAAACATTTGACCAAAGATGAACGGCTTGCGTTGTTGATTGCTGACAATAAAATTGCGGAAAATGCAGGATGGGACGATGAGTTACTGCAACAAGCGATGGAGGAATTGCATAAAGACAATTTTGATTTAGAGGCTTTGGGATTCTCGAACAAGGAACTTGAAAATATCAAGGCATCGTTTGAATCTGAAAAGCAATCTGCAGAAATCGAAGATGTTGTTCCAGATGTTGAACCGGAACAGACGGTCAGCAAGATTGGCGACCTGTGGCAATTGGGCGAACATAAACTGTTATGTGGTGATTCTTGTTTGCCAGAGAATTATGAAAAGTTGATGGGCGATGAAAGAGCCACGATGGTGTTTACAGATCCACCATACAACGTGGCATACGATGAGGGCTTTAGAAATAACAGTGAAAAAGCAAACAGCCCAAGACTCATAAAGAATGATAATCTGGGTGACGAATTCCAAGGGTTCTTAACCAAGGCATTAACGAATATCGTAAAGTATACAACTGGTTCATTGTACATCTGTATGGGTGGTAGTGAGCTGCATACTTTATATCACGCATTTGAAGATGCCGGTGGCAAATTCGATGCTTATTTGGTCTGGGTTAAAAACACATTTGCGTTGTCGCGTTCAAGATATCAGCACCAACACGAATGGATGCTGTTCGGTAAAAAGCAAGGCGAAACAGCACCTTGGTACGGTGGCCGCAATCAAACGGATGTTTGGAACTTTGATAAACCGACAAGCAATGATTTGCACCCAACCATGAAACCTGTGGCTTTGATAGAACGTGCTATCAACAATTCCAGTCGCACGATGGATATCGTACTGGATGGATTTGGTGGTTCGGGTTCAACCTTGATCGCCGCAGAAAAAACCAATCGTCGTTGCCGCATGATTGAATTAGACGAACATTATGTGGACACGATAATTAAACGCTGGGAACAATTTACTGGCGAAAAAGCCATACACGTTGAGACCGGCAAAACATTCGCAGAACTTGCAGCAGAAAGAAAAGGATTATAAATATGGCAAAATTATCAATCAGAGCTTATGCAAAACATCGTGGGGTATCAGATACCGCTGTCCGTCGTGCGATAGACGATGAACGTATTACAATATCGCCGGATGGTCTGATAGATCCGGAGGTCGCAGATAAAGAATGGGATGAAAATACACGCAGTGAATACCTGCCACGTGGACATGTAGCAGAAGGACGTGTCAGTTCAATTTCACAATCCAATCGGCAGAAAAAGGAAGCTTTAGAAATCATGTTGAAAAAACTTGAATACGATGAAAAGTCGGGAAAGTTGATAGCACGAGCAGAAGTTGAAATAGATATATTTAATGCTGCACGTGCCGCACGCGATAAATGGCTTGGTGCACCGCATAGAATAGCATCGCAAGTTATCGGCAAAACAGATATAACAGAAATAGAACAAATTTTGGAAAGAGAATTTGAAGCATTTCTTGAAGTTTTAACGAGTTATTTACGTGGAAATAAATCATGAAAGTTTGGCGAATTGTGCAATTATTAAAGGTTTGACAAGGAATCCAATACAAACAGTTACTGAATGGGCCAATGAATATAGATTCTTGTCAAGTGTCTCAAGCAGTGAACCTGGTAAATGGCAGACAGAGAGAACACCATATCTAAAAGAGATAATGGACTGTCTGTCTCCAAACCATCCCTGCGAAAGAGTAGTCTTTATGAAGGGCGCACAAGTTGGTGGTACAGAATGCGGAAACAATTGGATGGGGTTCGTAATCTGTAATGTACCAGGACCGATGTTGATTGTGAATCCAACAACGGAAACAGCCAAACGAACATCTAAAATGCGTATTGATCCGGCGATTGAAAATTGTCCGGTATTACGCGAAAAAATAAAAAGCCCACGTTCACGTGACAGTGGCAACACTATGCTGATCAAGGAATTCCCGGGTGGGATCCTGATTCTAACGGGTGCGAATTCGCCCATAGGGTTACGATCAATGCCTGTGCGCTATCTGTTCTTGGACGAGGTAGATGGTTTCCCAGATGAAGCCGGAACCGAGGGCGATCCGGTTGACCTTGCCGTACAACGTACCGCAACATTCAACAACCGAAAAATCTTTATGGTATCCACGCCAACCATCAAAGATGCGAGCCGTATAGAGCAAGCATTCTTAGAGGGTGACCAAAGATACTTTCATGTGCCATGTCCCCACTGTGGTCATTACCAAGTGTTGCGCTGGCGCAATGTGATATTCGATTCAAAGAACCTTACAGAAGCTGTTTACAAATGCGAAAAGTGCGAGGCGATTTGGCACGACTATCAAAAGGAAGAGATCCTTAAAAAAGGCAAATGGATAGCAACAAATCCGGACGGGAATCCTGGTGTAGTTTCGTTTCATTTGTCATCGCTGTATTCGCCACATGGCTGGACAAGCTGGACGAGTATAGCCAGAGAATTCTTAAACTCTAAAGATGATCCGTCACGTCTGCAAGTGTGGACCAATACGAAATTGGCAGAGACTTGGGAAGACATGGCAGGTCAAGCAATAGACCCAACAAGCTTAATGGTTCGCCGAGAGAAATGGGGACCGGAACTGCCAAAACAGGTTGTGATATTGACCTGTGGTGTGGACGTTCAGGACAACCGTTTGGAATTGGAAATCGTTGGATGGGGTCGTGGCGAGGAATCTTGGTCTATCGATTACCATGTTTTGTATGGCGATCCGAGCACACCAGAGCTGTGGGCTCAGTTAGATGAAGTTCTAAGTCGCAAATATCCGCACAGTAAAGACGTACCAGACTTGCCGATAGCAGCAACCTGCATCGACAGCGGTGGTCACTATACGGATTACGTAATTAACTATTGCCACGCAAGACGATTGCATGGCGTGTTCGCCATCAAAGGTATCGGTGGGATTGGTAAACCAATATGGCCTGCGACAGCCAGTAAAAGTTACACGACCAAAAAGCCTGTGTATCTGATAGGTGTGAATGATGCAAAAGACATACTGATGCGCCGTTTACATTTGGAAGATAGTAGTGGTGCTGGTGTTTGGCACTTCCCGATTGATCGTGAAAACGAATGGTTCGAGCAGATAACGAATGAAGTTGCTGTTAAAAAACTAAGCAAAGGTCGTTTGATCCGAGAATGGACACCCCGTAAAAATGGTGTTCGTACCGAGGGTCTGGACTGCCGAGTGTATGCATACGCAGCATTGCGAGGTTTGGTGCGTAACTTCCGTTTGAATCTTGATCTTGGTGCAGACAAATTGGCCGAGATGAAGATGAAACAACAACGCAAAGCTCCGGTTATCCAACAACCAAACAAGCCTGAACCAGTTGTGGCAACTCACCCACGTGGCAGAACAGTACGCAGTCGAGGTATTGAATGACAACGATAAGAATTAAAACCTATGAAGAACAGTTGGTCGAAGTTCAAGAGGCAATCACTGCGATCCTAACTGGTGCTCAGGAAGCATCTTATAACAATCAAAAAGTTAGGAAAGCAGACCTAGGCGCATTACAAGCCCGAGAGGAATACCTGTTGAATAAGATCGCACTAAAGAAACGTGGTGGAATCCCTGTTCGTGGGGCCACACCAGTCTAAACGGATAAGCAATGAACAAGATAAAATTACCGCCACAAACATTCGTGGATAAAGCAATAGCGTGGATCTCGCCACAAGCAGGATTACGTCGTTGGCAGGCACGCACCCAGATGGCAATGCTGGGTGGTTATACCGGTGCAAGCAAAAGTCGCCGTCAAACACAGACGTGGAACCCACTCAAAGGTTCGGGCGACAATGTAACATTGGACGATTTGCCGGTGTTGCGTGACCGTTCTCGTGATCTGCTCCGTAATGCTCCGCTGGCTGTCGGTGCTGTCAGTACTGTTGTAACCAACGTTGTCGGGACGGGATTGAAACCGCAGGCACACATTGACCGTAATGTATTGCGACCATATCTGAAATCTGACGAGGCGATGGAAGAATGGGAAAACAAAGCAGAACGCATATTTCA